>Ga0214919_10000187_pt1 | contig 105492 bp, 91 predicted proteins | sample LL1503_MetaG_FD_177994 | JGI IMG/M metagenome (GOLD analysis project Ga0214919, IMG submission 177994) | Freshwater microbial communities from Lake Lanier, Atlanta, Georgia, United States - LL-1503 | ecosystem: Environmental > Aquatic > Freshwater > Lake | place: USA: Georgia | collected...
TGCGAGCGTTCTGAAACATCCGCGACCAAGGTGACTCTTCACCCCAGCCATCTGGATGCCATGACTGCTGCACCGATCTAAACACACGCTCGGCATGCGGCATCATCACGGTGAAGCGACCATCGTCGGTAGTAACCGATGTAATTCCTGAAGGCGATCCATTTGGATTGAGCGGATAACGCTCAGTCGCCTGTCCGTAATAATCAACAAAACGAAGCGCGACTTTTACATCACTTAATTGACCGGTATGCGCAAAGTTAGCAAAGCCTTCACCGTGAGCAACTGCAATCGGCGTTTGGGTACCCGCCATACCTGCAAAGAAAATGGAAGGTGAATCCATCACCTCAACCATCGCAAACCTGGCTTCGAATTGTTCCGATTGATTGCGAGTAAATTTAGGCCAGTGCTCAGCGCCCGGGATGATGGACTTTAAACTGCTCATCATCTGACAGCCATTACAGATACCTAAAGCAAAGGTGTCGGGGCTATGGAAAAATCCTGAAAACTGATCCGACAACTTGGAATTAAACAGTATGGTCTTCGACCATCCTTCACCGGCTCCCAGCACATCGCCGTAGGAAAATCCTCCGACTGCAATCAGACCACTAAAATCTTTCAACGACACACGATCTGCAATCAGATCGCTCATATGCACATCAACCGCATCGAAACCGGACTGATCCATGACATACGCTGTTTCGACATGCGAGTTAACGCCCTGCTCGCGAAGAATAGCGACCTTGGGTCGAACACCCTTTGCAATGAATGGCGCTGCTATATTGTCAGCAGGATTAAACGTTAACTTGGGCGTAATGCCTGGATCTTTTTCATCGAGCAGCAAGTCATACTCTTGATCTACACAAGCTGGGTTGTCACGCAAACGCGCAATGCGCCAGCTGGTTTCACTCCACAGTCGGTGCAAATCAGTACGCTTATGGCTGTAAATAGTTTTTGCGTCGCGCGTAAATTCAATCACAGCACGATCATTCAACTTACCAATGATATGACTGCAGGCACCCAGGCCATATTCGCGCAGCACATTCATTACATCCGATTTTTCGGATGCTTTAACTTGTAATACAGCACCTAGCTCTTCATTAAACAATGCCCGTAACGTAAGATCATTGCGACGATGGTCAACTTGTGCAGCCCAATTTTTGGAGTCGCCCCAATCAGCGGAATGTTCGCTTTCCATGGCAAGGATATCGAGATTAACGGATATCCCTGTATGACCCGCAAAGGCCATCTCACATAGCGTAGCAAACAACCCGCCATCAGAACGATCGTGATAAGCGAGTAAATGTCCGTCGCGATTTAAACGCTGTACCACATTAAAAAAAGCTTTCAGATCATCGGCGCTATCCACGTCAGGGACTTCATCGCCTAGCTGCTGAACTACTTGTGTGAATACGGATGCGGCGAGTCGATTTTTACCACGGCCCAGATCAATCAAAATCAGCGCGGTATCACCCAGATCGGTACGTAGCTGTGGCGTGAGCGAACGCCTAACATCGCTGACGGGTGCAAAGGCTGACACAATCAGCGACACCGGAGACATGACGGTCTTGTCACCCTCTTCATCTTTCCAAGTCGTGCGCATGGATAAGGAATCTTTACCCACTGGGATGCTAATACCCAAGGCTGGGCATAACTCCATGCCCACCGCTTTCACGGTATCGAATAACGCAGCGTCTTGACCCGGTTGTCCGCAGGCGGCCATCCAGTTAGCAGAGAGCTTGATGTCTGAGAGAGCATCAATTGCAGCCGCCGCAATATTGGTGATGGCCTCACCCACAGCCATGCGACCAGAAGCAGGTGCATTGATAACCGCGAGTGGTGTGCGCTCGCCCATCGCCATCGCTTCACCGAGATATCCGTGGTGGCTCATGGTGGTGACTGCACAATCAGCGACTGGCACTTGCCAAGGACCGACCATCTGGTCGCGCACGGTATGCGCACCCACGGTGCGATCGCCAATGGTGATTAAAAATGATTTATCGGCCACTGTTGGCTGGCGCAGCACGCGCTCAGCCGCATCGTCTAAGCTGATACCTGTCAGATCTAAGGTCGCTTTCGGTGTCGCTTGGCGTTTTACATCGCGATGCATTTTAGGCGGCTTACCCAACAAGACTTCCATGGGCATATCAACCGGATAGTTGTCATGCTCAGGATCGAGTACTCGCAACTGCCGTTCTTCGGTGGCGATACCCACCACCGCAAACGGACAGCGCTCACGCTCGCACATGCGAGTAAAGAGCGGCAATCTCGAAGGTGCAATTCCGAGTACATATCGCTCTTGGGATTCATTACTCCAGATTTCACGCGGTGACATGCCTGATTCTTCGAGATGAATTTTACGCAAATCAAATACAGCACCGCGACCCGCATCGTTGGTCAACTCAGGGAACGCATTCGATAATCCACCCGCACCGACATCATGAATCGACAGTACGGGATTGCTTTCACCCATAGACCAGCAAGCATTAATCACTTCTTGTGCGCGCCGCTGCATTTCCGGATTACCGCGCTGCACAGAATCGAAATCGAGATCAGCGGTATTCGCACCCGTGGCCATCGATGAAGCAGCGCTACCACCCATACCAATACGCATGCCGGGGCCACCTAGTTGTATCAGCAAACTACCGGGTGGCAGGCCTTCTTTTTGGGTGTGCAGCGCTGAGATATTCCCCATGCCGCCCGCAATCATGATGGGCTTGTGATAACCATACACCGTGCCCGCCACGTTTTGCTCGTAGCTGCGGAAATAACCCGCTAAGTTAGGTCGGCCAAATTCATTGTTGAAGGCCGCGCCGCCTATCGGGCCATCGATCATGATCTGCAGGGGTGAAGCGATGCGCTCAGGTTTACCCACAATACCTGCCATACCAGGCGTCTTGCGATGGTCTGGCTGTGTCGTTACATCAAGCGCATTTTCCCATTGCCTGACAGCGTGAGTCAGCATCAGGTTGGAAACTGTAAATCCGGTTAAACCTGCCTTGGGTTTAGCACCACGACCGGTAGCACCTTCATCGCGAATCTCACCACCGGCACCGGTTGATGCACCGGGGAAGGGAGAAATGGCGGTCGGATGATTATGCGTCTCGACCTTCATCAAAATATGCGTCAGCTCGTCGGATGCACGATATACGCCACCTTGGTCTGCACGCGGATAAAAACGCGATACGGTTGCGCCTTCAATCACTGACGAATTATCGGAGTACGCCACCACCGTGCCCTGCGGGTTGAGTTGGTGCGTGTTTCGGATCATCGCAAACAGGGAACGATCCTGCTTCTCACCATCGATGGTCCAGTCGGCATTGAAGATCTTGTGCCGACAATGTTCGCTGTTTGCCTGTGCAAACATCATTAGTTCAACATCGGTCGGATTGCGTCCAGCGCGATTAAATGCTTCGAGCAGATAATCGATTTCGTCATCCGACAACGCTAAGCCAAGTGTGCTGTTTGCTTCTTCCAGCGCGGCTCTGCCACGCTGATTCGATGCTATGTAGGCTAAGGGTTGAGCGGCTAATTCCTGAAATAAACCAACCGCTTCAGAAGTATCCTGAATAACTGCCTCAGTCATCCTATCGTGCAAAAGCGTGCTGATCTGTTCGCGCTGGTGAGCATCGAGCGATTTTTTCTTGCCGAGCAATCCCGATTTGATTTGTACAAAATAACGTATGCCGCGCTCGATTCTATGCACCGCCGTCATGCCGCAGTTATGTGCAATGTCGGTCGCTTTGCTGGCCCACGGTGAGATGGTGCCAAAGCGTGGGATCACGACAAACTGCTCGCCTGATTCGTCACCGCTAAATGTCTCACCATACGTCAGCATGGCAGTGAGGTGGCGCTGGTCAGCTTCACTAAGCTCGGTGGCACTATCAATGAAATGACAAAAACGACTGCTGAGACCAGTGATCGCAGGATCAATAGCTTTCAGTTGTGCTAACAGACGTTGGAGACGAGATGCAGACAGGGCATTTGAGCCCGGCAAAATGAGCATGGCGAAGAGGCAGTTGGCGAGACAAGCCGGTATGAAATGACCGACGTTCGCGGGTTGGCAAAACAAGTCGAAATTATACCCTGCGCTTCGCCCTCACTCGGGGCGTCATGCAAAAATAGCGGTATCTGTCAAAGATGCCTCAATCATCTGCCGCCGTGCTATCGTCTTTTACCTAATTTCCCCTTTTTAACCGCTTACCTCGCCATGTCGATACCTTCGATCACATCGATCCATTCCATGATCACCGAAAACCGCCGCGAAATCGTGCAACAAAGTCTCGCTGTTGCACGTGACTCGCAATCGGTCTACACGGCTATTTATGCCGACTCAGCACTGGCCGCAGCTTCCCATGCTGATGTAATGCGCGTGACCGGACAAACGCTTTCGCCTATCGCGGGCTTGCCTGTGTCAGTTAAAGATTTATTCGATGTCGAAGGTGAAGTCACTCTGGCGGGCTCTATCGCTTTGCGCGACGCAGTACCAGCAAAAGCCGATGCTACCGTCGTGTCCCGACTGCGCGCTGCGGGTGCCGCATTGATAGGCAAGACCAACATGACGGAATTTGCCTATTCGGGTGTCGGTATCAATCCGCACTTTGGTACACCGGGTAACCCGGCCGATCCTTCGCGTATTCCTGGCGGGTCTTCGTCTGGGGCCGCCCTCTCGGTAGCCATCGGAAGTTGTGTCGCTGCTATTGGTTCAGATACGGGTGGCTCAGTCAGAATCCCTGCAGCGCTCTGTGGTTTGGTCGGTTTTAAACCTACGATGCGACGCGTACCTACTATCGGCGCATTGCCTCTCGCACCGTCTCTAGATTCAATCGGCCCGATTGCAAGAACCGTTAGGGACTGTCTGCTGATAGATAGTTTGATCGCGGATCAAGCGCTCACGACTCATGCACTTGATTTAGCTGGTTTACGCTTAGCTATCCCAGAAGATATTGTGCTCGATGACTTGGATGACGCTGTCGCCAAGGCGTTTACTGCGGCACTGTCAAAACTATCTGCGGCGGGCGTTCAAATTACTGAAATACCACTGCCTATGCTGGCCGAGGCGAAAGAGTTGTATCTCATTTCACCCTACGAAGCCTACCCTTGGCATAAAGAGTTACTCAGTAAACGAGCGAACGAGTACGACCCACGAGTGGTGAAGCGCATCATGCTGGGCGCAGAAGCTACCCAAGCCGATCGCGATCACCTACAACAATCGCGCACTCAATGGCAGACGCGAGTTGAGCAAGCCATCGCCGGCTATGACGCTTTGGTAATGCCTACGGTTCCTATCGTGGCACCGAAGATCGATACCTTGAATGCTTCCGAAACAAACTTCTTTGAAGCAAACCGCCTGCTGCTACGAAATCCTTCCATCATCAATTTGCTGGATGGCTGTTCGGTATCGCTACCGATTCACCGACCCGATGATTTGCCGGTTGGACTGATGCTAGCCTGCACTGCGATGTCGGATGCTCATTTACTATCCATAGCACTTGCTATCGAAAGTCACCTTGGTTCGCTGTGAGAGCGTATCCACAGGTTGAATTTCATTTAAAGTCATTACATTTTCAGCACGCCTGTAGATGACGTTAGGTAGGTTCTTACCATAGCGATCCTTCATACCGTACGGTTTGTTTTGCAAATCGCGCGAACTATAAACTGCAACCACTTCATCATAGCCACAGGCCAACCAATACTTGGCGGTGTTTTCCATTTGCTGAACTGAGGTGGGGTAATAACGCGACGAACCGAAATTTATATAAACCCGACTCGGTTCATTCGCATCAAAAAAAGCTTCACCACCAATAATGCCGTGGCTCTTAATCAAACTATGCACCGCGATACCGCGCGAACTTTTTTCACACTCAGTAAATTCTCGTACGATGTGTAATCCCTCTGCGTCAATTACGTACAAGTATTTATAAGGTCGGTTATCGTAGCCTCCACATGCAACCTCTTTAAATCTGCCTAAACCGGGTCGCGTGGTTTGCGTGTGCGGCTCCAAAATAAATCCATCGACTTCTAAAGGATTGCAGTCTGACGGTAATCGCAATTTGCCTATGCCGTGCAACACGCCCTGATGCACCTCCGCCTTCTGAACTAAAAACAATTCAATATCGCTCGTTGACATGTTGACTACCCCAGTAGGTAGCGCAAAGGTCGAATTGCCCGGTGCATTCACTTCATTTAAAGATAGATCGAGCTTTTGTCGATTTTTTTCTATCCAATCCTGCACATACGAGCGCAAATAAGGTGGTGCGGCAGCATAGGCATCAATGAATTTTCGTGATCTCATTTGAGGCGCCTGCACAGAAGTTTTCATGGACGAATAAATGTTAGAGCGTTGCGCTCTCGCGGGCGATCGTCTCGCGTGAGCTAGGTGGTGCGTGAGTGATCTCATGATGCTTCCTTCACGTCGTTTTTTCAGGATGATTTAAGTAGAATTATTCGGACGCGAAGAAAACCACGTCTCTGAATGGTTTCTCTTTTTGCAATTTTTGTGCCAATCGACTTTGTTTTTTGTATCGACCAATAACGACGTAATTACGTGGCTAAACGCGCTTCTGATGGCTGTTTGACGGTTGATTTGCGCATTACCCGCCCCAAGATGGGCGATGATCGATACAGTTAGGTGCGCCCTGCACCAGCACCGAACAAACTTCAAAGATTGTTTCCCGCAGGTTTTACGGATAACCTATAGAGGTTTTACATTTTCATGTGCACTCATTTTGAAAAACGCAGGCGAAGACCTGCCCTGCAGAGAGCGATTTAATTCGCTGCTGTTAGATTTGTAGATATCTGGAGTCAAATGCGCTTAGCTGTAATCGGTGGCGGTGTCGTAGGTGTAAGCACCGCGTATTACTTGGCAGAAGCCGGGCACGAGGTCGCTTTATTTGAACGCTACGGTAACGTGGCTCAAGAAGCTAGCTTTGGTAATCTCGACTTGATGGGTCCATCTGGACTCCGATTGTGGGCCACACCGGGTGCGCCTTCACGCGTATTTTCCATGCTGTTTCGACCTGAATCGCCTTTGGCATTCAGCGCACGATTCGAGCCCGCCATGTGGCGATGGCTAAAACGCTCAATGTCGGAGTCGTCACTCAGCAGATTCAAACAAAATCAGCAACGCTTGTATCGCCTAGCGAGCTACAGCCAGGAATTAATGCAGCATCTCGTGCAGACACGCGAATTAGATTTCCAGCAGCGCAACAGCATGATGATCATGTTCCGTACTGCTCGCGAACTCGAGATGGCCCATCCTTATATGGAACTGCTCGGCGAGTTTGGCAGTCGTAACGAATTACTTGATCCCGAAGCTGCCCGTTTGCTCGAGCCCGCCTTATCGACCGAAACACCGTTCCATTCAGCGCTACACGTACCCGATGACTGGGCGGGTAACTGCCCGCTGTTTGTGCGTCAGCTCAAAACATTGTCACAGGATCTGGGAGTGGAATTTCATTTTAATAGTGAGATTCAAGCGATTCGACCTGAACTGGGTGGCACCACACTACAACTTGAGAATCGTAACGTCGATGTCGATGCCGTCGTCATTGCCGCGGGCAGTGACAGCGTGCGTCTACTTAAAACCATGGGTATCAGTCTGCCGATTTACCCAGTAAAAGTGTATTCAGCATCGATGGCAATTCAAGAGTTCGAACTCGCGCCTCAAACCTCTTTGTTTGATGATACCTATCGCGTAGGTTTGACCCGACTCGGTAAACGCATACGCATTGCCGGTTGCGCAGAACTAGGATCGTCTAATTTGGATCTGCATCACAAAGCCGTGAATACTCTTGTAAAAGTCGCTGACGATTGGTTTCCTAACGCAGCTAACTACCGTGCTGCAAGCTTTTGGTGCGCTCCCACTGCAATGTTGCCCGAAGGCGTGCCACTGATAGGCCCAACCCGCTACTCCAACGTATTCGTCAATACCGGACATGGATCGGCCGCATGGGCATTGGCTGCTGGCAGTGGCAAACTGATGGCTGACATCATTACTGGTCGCCGTACCGAAATCGATACCGACGGCCTGACTCTGACCCGCTATGGCGATCGCATGCGCTGATGCGCAACCCAATCATCTATACACCGTTGCTCAGATACGAGCGATAGAGCAAACGGCGCTCGACAATCTTCCCGCTGGAACCTTGATGCAACGCGCTGGTAAAGCCGTTGCACATGCCGCACTTGCACTGCTCCCTAAAGAGTCATCTAATCGACGCACACTGATTGCTGTTGGCCCCGGCAATAATGGCGGCGATGCACTCGTAGCAGCGCTAGAGCTAGCAAGGCATGGTGTGCAAGTCTCCATCGTTATGCCTGTCCCTCCCGGAGATTTATCTCCCGATGCAAAAACTGCCTTAGATAAAGCTAAGGGAAAGCTTATTTCCTTCGTGGAATTAACCGAACTGCGTGATGATCACGTTTGGGATCTCGCTATCGATGGTTTGTTTGGCATAGGCCTAACGCGAGCGGTTCAGGGAGAGTTCCGCATGCTGGTCAATTATCTCAACCGACTATCGTGTTCAGTTCTGGCTATCGATGTACCGAGTGGATTAAACGCGGATCATGGCACTCTGATAGGCCCAGATGGCATCGCAGTAAAAGCAAGTACCACGATCACCTTCATCGCTAACAAACCGGGTCTGCATACGCTCCATGGACGTGATTACGCCGGCACGGTCATGGTGAATGACTTAGATATCTCGCGCAATCTTTTTAAAGAACCTGTAGCAAAGCTGAATCAACCCGAATTGTTTAGCTCATCAATGCACCCGCGAGCCCATGCATCGCATAAAGGTAGCCACGGAGACTTGTTCGTGATGGGAGGCGCCAGCGGTATGGCGGGTGCTGTATTACTGGCCGCGCGAGCTGGTGCGATGACGGGAGCGGGCCGCGTATTTGCCGGTTTTTTAGATACTGCACCGTCATTTGATCCTGTGCATCTGGAGCTGATGTGTCGATCAGCACAGTCGTTAAGTCCAACTCGTGGTGCCATCGTCGTCGGACCGGGCATGGGAATGTCTAGAGAAGCCAATGATCTCTTAGCACGCATGCTGTCAATGGACTTGGATTTAGTCATCGATGCTGATGCACTGAATTTGTTGGCAGTGGAACCAGGTTTACAGCAACGTTTAATTCAGCGTCGTGCAGCCACACTGCTGACACCTCATCCGCTGGAGGCGGCAAGGCTATTGGAAATGAATGTCGAACAAATTCAAGCAGATAGACTAGGCTCTGCCAGAAAATTAGCGACTAAATTTCAATCGGTGGTGATCTTGAAAGGTTCGGGTACTGTCATTGCCAACTTCGACAATTCACTCGTTATCAACACCACCGGTAATCCCGCATTAGCTACGGCCGGCACGGGTGATGTATTGGCTGGCTTGTGCGGCTCTTTGTTGGCGCAGCAGTGGCCTGTTTGGGACGCGGCTCTCGCAGCAGTTTGGATTCATGGCCATGCAGCCGATTGCATGGTTGGTGAAGGTATTGGACCGATAGGAATAACTGCGCCTGATCTATTACCTTATTTGCGAAAAAGTTTGAATCAGTTGCTACCGGCTTGAAGCGTATCCGCAACTAAACGTCCAGCAGCAATCGTTAGGGTTCGAGAACAACGCGCAGCAATCACCGGATCATGCGTCACCAGCACTAAAGTGGACCCCTGTTCTCGATTAAGTCCAAACATCAAATCAATGACGGCCTCACCAGTAGCAGCGTCCAAGCTACCGGTAGGCTCATCGGCGAGTAGTAATTTAGGTTCGGTCACAAATGCTCTCGCGAGCGCAACGCGTTGCTGCTCTCCGCCTGACATGAACTTGGGATAATGATTCAAACGCTGCGACAGCCCAACTCGCGATAACATGTGTTCAGCTTTTTGACGCGCTTGTCCATCCGCTCGCAATTCCAGCGGTAACATGACGTTTTCTACTGCTGTTAAGTGCGGCAATAATTGAAACGACTGAAATACAAAACCTAGTGTTGATTTTCTAATCGATGCGCGCCCATCCTCATCCAGCGAATACAGATCGATTCCATTGAGTAGCACCTGCCCTGAACTAGGCGTATCCAATCCAGCAAGTAAACCAAGTAGCGTCGACTTACCCGAGCCGGACGCCCCCATCAATGCCAGCGTAGCGCCGAGACGCACGGTAAAATGGATATCATGCAAGATCGACAGTTCGCCACTGGAGTCCGTGACTTTTTTAGTCAGGCCAGTAACCTCGATCACGTTAAGTGTCAGGGAGTTTTCAGACATGCAGAATCGAATGGGTAAACTTTTTAACAATCTAATTTTAGCGATCATTAGCACTCTGCTGATCATCGCGCTACCCGCACATTCTGCAGCAAAAACCCTGCTCGTGCTTGGTGATAGCTTATCCGCTGAATATGGCCTACCCAGAGGAAGTGGCTGGGTCAGCCTGCTCGATAAGCAACTACAAACAGAAAAAATCAATGCAACAATCATCAACGCGAGTATCAGCGGTGAAACCAGCGCCGGCGGAAAAACCCGACTCCCTGCTTTGCTCGCACAACATAAACCAAACATTGTGATTGTCGAACTAGGCGGCAATGATGGGTTGCGTGGCCTTTCTCTGGCAGCGACTCAGTCAAGTTTAAGAGAAATAATTTCTCTCTCGTCGAATGCAGGAGCCCAGGTCGTGTTATTGGGAATGCGTATGCCACCTAATTACGGCATTGATTACGCAAAACGATTTTCGGCTATGTATCAGGGATTAGCACACGAAAAATTTGTCAAACTAGTGCCGTTTTTTTTGCAGGGACTGGATGATGTTGAACAGTTTTTTCAACCTGACCGAATTCACCCCAACCAGCGTGCACAAGCTCTATTGCTAGACAATGTGTGGCCCGTACTCAAACCATTACTTAAATAAATCTTCACTGGCCTCTGCAACTACATGAAATACCCTTCACTCTTGAGTGGCGCAGAATTACTTTCTGATTTGGCAGCGTATGACACCATTATCGACGTACGTTCGGAAGCAGAATTCGCCCTCGATCACATTCCCGGTGCGATCAACTGCCCTGTTTTGAACAATGATCAACGAATCCAAGTCGGTACTCTCTACAAACAAACCAGCGCTTTTGATGCAAAGAAAATTGGAGCAGCACTTGTAGCAAAAAATATTGCCGAGCATTTGCAAAACTTATTTCTTGAAAAGCCTCGCGATTGGCGTCCTTTGGTTTATTGCTGGCGCGGTGGTAACCGCAGCGGCTCTATGGCGCACATTCTGGCAAAAATTGGCTGGCCAGCTATGCAGCTGGAAGGTGGGTACCGAGAGTATCGGCAAGAGATTATTAAACAGCTCGACTCATTAGCTAATCAACATCGATTCGCTGTTGTTTGTGGCACCACCGGCAGCGGCAAGAGTCGCTTGCTAACGACCTTAGCGAAAGCCGGAGCACAAGTACTTGATTTGGAAAATCTCGCCGCTCATCGCGGGTCAGTGCTCGGTGGTTTGCCTGATGAAGACCAGCCGTCTCAGAAACTCTTTGAAAGCCGAATTTGGAATGTGCTACGCCACTTTTCAACCGATCGAATTATATTGGTTGAATCAGAAAGTAAAAAAATCGGTAACGTACGGGTACCTGAAGTATTAATGCAGAAAATGCGCTCATCAACGTGTATACGACTGACTCTTGATACCAGTGAACGTGTAAAACTACTGCTTGAAGATTATCCCCACCTAAGCAGCGATACCGAGCGACTGATGGCTCTTTTATCTCATCTGACACCGCTACACGGCCATAAGAAAATGCGGCAATGGCAGTCGCTCGCGCAATCAAATGACATTAGCACGCTGGTCGAATCACTTTTGGTGGAGCACTACGATCCAGCCTATCTTAAATCGATAGAACGAAACTTTGAGAACTATGCAAATAGCACAGTGGTTTCAATGCCAGACATAACAGCAGCAACATTTGAGCTAGCCGCACACCAGATCATGCAGCAATTCGATCTGGCGCTGGCGACTAACTAAGTAGCTACTACTACTTTATTGTTTAACCGGCGCGGTTACAGATTTCGCTTTCGCAACGGCTGCAGGTTTTAGAATTTCAGCGTTAGCCCGTTTTTTGATGACTCCCAAATACGCTGCCATTTCTTGGGCTGCTAAAAATTCATTCACTTGCTGCTCTTCGGATTTGGCACTCGCCTCATCTGCAGGTTGATCGATGATTTTATTGATACGGAAAATTCGATAGCCCATACCACCCAGGTTGACACCCACATAAGCCGGTAGCTTATTTATATCTGCTTTCATAATTGCATACACAGCGGGAGGTGGTGTGCTCGAATTATTGTTACGCGATATCGCTTTGGCAGCAGAGAAATCTGCTGTTCCACCATTACGTAATTCAGCTAACTTAGCCTCACCCGATTTCAAAGCGAGCTTTTCTGTTTCCAGAAGCATGATGGATTCTTCCACCTGTTGCCTGACTTGTGCGAGTGGACTATGCGTCACCGGCTTGTAGTCAATCACATGACCTGCAATCAAAAAGCGCGGGCCGACTTCAATGGCTTCTGTGTTGCGCTTATTTTTGGTAGCTTCATCCGAAAAAATCGCAGTTAAAAACTTAGGCTGATTGTAGGCGGACGTTTTTGGATAAGCAGAGCTAGGCTTACGCGTCAAACCACTGATCGTTTCTATTTTCAGGCCTAGTTTATCGGCAACAGGCTTCAAGCTATCGGGTTGTTCGTAGACCATGTTAGTAAAAATTTCTGCCATCTCAGAATATTTTTTCCCGACTTGCTGACGACGAATTTCATCAGTAATGTTGGCCTTAACTTCCGACAGTGGACGCGTAGTCGCCGCTTTCCAAGCAGTCAAACGAATAATGTGGAAGCCAAAATCGGATTGAACAACGTCACTGATCTCACCTTCTTTTAAAGCATAGGCGGCATCCTCAAAGGGTTTGACCATCATGCCTTTGCCAAAGAAATCCAAATCACCACCGCGTTCAGCCGAACCTGGGTCTTGTGAATTTTCTTTCGCTAGTTTAGCGAAGTCATTCGGAGTCTTACGTAACTGAGCAAGAATTTTCTCCGCTTTGGCTTTTGCTGTCGCCTTATCGGCCGCTGGAGCATCTTTACCCGCCGCAATCAAAATGTGGCTAGCACGACGCTGCTCGTCGGTCTTATAACGCGCTAAATTTTGGTCGTAATACGCTTTGATATCTGCATCGCTGACTACAATGCGAGCCTCGACAACATCTGGGTTAAATACGACAACTTCCGCTTTAACGGTTTCTGGCAACTCGAATTGTGCTGGATGCTGCTTGTAATACTCTTCAGCCATCGCATCGGTAATTTTTACCTGCGAGCGGAACGACTGCAATGACAACACTAATTCTTGAACTTCACGTGCCTGCTGATTCAGCGACGATACGCGAGCCACAACAGATTTGGGTGAAAACGCAGTGCCCTGAACCACGGCATTGATTTGTTGAACAGCTAGGTCATGGCGCAGACCAGCCTCAAATTTTTCAGGTGTTAATCCTTGCGCTGCTAAGAGCTGTTGATAACGTTGCTTATCGAATTGGCCATCTGGATTTTTAAGGCCAGGAATTTCAGTAATGGTGTTTCTGAGCGTATCGTTAGATACCGTCAAGTGATTTTCTACCACGTGGGCTGACATAGCTCTTTGAGCCAATAAATTTTCCAGCACGCCTTGACGAGCCTCTGGAGAATCAAACATGTTTTGATTGAATTGCTCACCAAAGACTTGTTTGAAACGCTCAATCTGTCTAGCTTGAGCCGCATCCCATTCACGCTGGGTGATGTTTTGCCCGGCAACTTTGGCTACTGGCGGCTCCTTGTCGCTCATGCGCAAGTAGCTTTCAATTCCAAAAAATGCGAAGGACGGGAATATGATTAGCAGCAGAATAAACTGCATCAAACGCTGGTGGGTACGAATAAACTCAAGCATGGCAGGTACTCGGCGAAGGTATCTAGCCCACTTTATTTAGCGGACTTTTTTAACAAACTAAGCAAGCATCAACTAGACAAAAAAATGACCACTGGCTGGTGGTTATTGGCTAATGTAGCTTGATCGTTCACATAAAAAAAAAGGCGAACTAGAAGTTCGCCTTTTTCGGGTTTGGCGGAGTGGACGGGACTCGAACCCGCGACCCCCGGCGTGACAGGCCGGTATTCTAACCGACTGAACTACCACTCCTAATACTGCAAAAACATCGTGGTGACTTGTTGGTGGGTGCTGAGAGGCTCGAACTCCCGACCTACGCCTTGTAAGGGCGCCGCTCTACCAACTGAGCTAAGCACCCTCTGAAACACTGTTACGTCGTTTCGACTTAGTCAGCCACTCCGGACGCATGTCACGGCGCCGGAAAAACGATTAGTTTAACGCATCTTTAAGCGCTTTGCCAGGCTTAAATTTCGGCACCTTAGAAGCGCCGATTTTTATCTCTTCACCAGTACGTGGATTACGACCTATGCGTGCAGCGCGTGCGCTGACAGCAAAGGTACCAAATCCAGCAAGAGTGACTGTGCCATCTTGCTTCAATGTCGCAGTTACGGAATCAATCACGGCTTCAAGCGCGCGACTAGCAGATGCTTTTGAAATGTCAGCTGCTTTTGCAATTTCATCTATCAGTTCAGTTTTGTTCACTGACTCCCCCTGGGAAGTGTTATTGAATTTATTTCGGCTACCGGCAAGTTATGAAAACAAACCGACTCGAGTGCTGCAGAAAATTCCGCAGCGGTTATTAGACTAGTGACGACCAGTGGTGTCAAGAAATTTACTAAACAATACGAGTGAAAAACTAGTCATAAAACTATTATTTAAAGCATATAAATAGCATAAATAATCAAAAAAAAGCTGTAACCTATTGATTCAAAAAGAACGCATTTATCAAAAGTCATCACTTACAGCGCTGTCATAATTCATTTTTTATTCATAAACAATTTGCATCAAAAAAGCGCTCCGAAGAGCGCTTCTTCTTTTAAATCAATTTTACTTAGTGCTTGACAACCGCAGGATCAGTTGTGCCATCAGCTGCTTTAACGGCAGCAGCAGGCGCAGCTTCCTCTTCAGTCAATGGAACAGGATGACGCTCAAGAGCAATTTCAAGCACCTTATCTATCCATCGAACAGGCACAATTTCAAGACGATTTTTTACGTTCTCAGGAATGTCTGCGAGGTCTTTTACATTTTGCTCAGGTATCAAAACGGTCTTGATACCACCACGTAGTGCAGCCAGTAATTTTTCTTTCAAACCACCGATAGGTAACACTTCACCGCGCAGTGTGATCTCACCCGTCATAGCAACGTCTGCTCTGACGGGAATACCGGTAAACACCGACACCATCGCCGTTGTCATCGCAATACCCGCAGATGGGCCGTCCTTAGGCGTAGCGCCTTCAGGTACGTGAATGTGAATGTCGGTTTTGTCGAATACATCACTCTTGACACCGAGCTTTTTGGCGCGGCTGCGAACCACTGTACGAGCGGCTTCAATGGATTCCTTCATCACATCGCCCAAAGTACCTGTACGAATCACATTACCCTTGCCAGGCATGGTCATCGACTCAATAGTGAGTAGGTCGCCACCGACTTCAGTCCATGCTAAGCCAACGACTTGTCCGATTTGATTGTCTTTGTCAGCAACACCAAAGTCATAACGCTGAACACCCAAAAACTTTCCAAGATTTTTTGCATTGATAGTGACTTTGGTATCTTGCTTCTTTAACAGAAGCATCTTCACGACCTTACGACAAATCTTTGAGATTTCGCGCTCTAATGAACGAACGCCAGCTTCACGAGTGTAATAACGAATGATGTCGCGAACTGCAGACTCAGCAATACTAATCTCGCTATCTTTCAAGCCATTGTTTTTGATCTGTTTTGGAATCAAATAACGCTGCGAAATATTGGTTTTTTCATCTTCGGTGTAACCCGACAGGCGAATCACTTCCATACGATCCAACAAGGCTGGAGGTATGTTCAATGAGTTGGCGGTTGCCACAAACATCACGTCGGACAGATCAAAGTCGACCTCGACATAATGGTCAGCAAACGTGTGATTCTGTTCTGGATCGAGTACCTCAAGCAAAGCAGATGCTGGATCACCGCGGAAATCTTGTCCGAGCTTGTCTATCTCATCCAACAAGAACAATGGATTACGCACAGTCGATTTGGTCAGGCTTTGCAATATCTTGCCCGGCATAGAGCCGATGTAGGTACGACGGTGACCACGAATCTCGGCTTCATCACGTACACCGCCCAAGGCCATACGCACAAATTTGCGATTAGTCGCGCGCGCAATCGATTGACCCAGCGAGGTTTTACCCACACCCGGAGGACCAACGAAACAAAGAATCGGTGCTTTTACTTTTTCCACACGCTGTTGAACGGCAAGATACTCAAGTATGCGTTCTTTAATTTTCTCGAGACCATAATGATCATCTTCAAGTACTTTTTCAGCGTAGACTAAATCGTGATTAACCTTAGATTTTTTCTTCCATGGTAAACCGATCAGCACATCGATGTAATTGCGCACGACGGTGGCTTCTGCGGACATAGGCGACATGAGCTTTAGCTTTTTAAGTTCGCTCTGTGCTTTTTCTCTAGCCTCTTTCGGCATTTTGGCTGCGATAATTTTCTTATCCAGCTCTTCGAGATCAGCGCCCTCTTCGCCTTCGCCTAATTCTTTCTGAATCGCTTTGACCTGTTCGTTGAGGTAGTACTCGCGCTGAGACTTTTCCATCTGACGCTTAACACGTCCGCGAATACGTTTTTCAACTTGTAGAATATCGAGCTCGGCTTCGAGTTGTCCCAGCAAATGCTCGTGACGTTTGGCGACGTTAAAAATTTCCAAGATCACTTGCTTCTGCTCTAGCTTCAAAGGCAAATGCGCGGCAATTGTATCGGCCAAGCGACCGGCATCATCAATGCCTGCCAACGAGGTCAATATTTCCGGAGGAATTTTTTTGTTGAGTTTTACGTACTGATCAAATTGCTGAACGATCGCGCGCCGCATCGCTTCGACCTCAGATTCATCGCCAGCTTCTGACTCTACTGGGGAAAGATCAGCGACAAAGTGAGTTTCAACTTCGCTGATGCTATGAATCCGTGCGCGCTGAGCACCTTCAACGAGAACCTTAACGGTGCCGTCGGGCAGTTTCAGCATTTGAAGAATATTGGCTATGCAGCCAATTTCATAAATATCGTCGGCAGAAGGCTCATCCTTGGCGGCGGCTTTTTGCGCTGCCAGCATGATGCTCTTACCTTGTTCCATGGCCGCTTCAAGCGCCTTGATAGACTTGGGGCGACCAACAAACAGCGGTATCACCATGTGTGGGAACACCACCACATCGCGCAATGGCAACAATGGAAGTTGGGTGGGTTCGGAAAAATGTGAAGTTATGGTCATTGCAAGCCTTTTGAACAAACCTTCAAGCTATGTTGGCACGAATTAGCCAATCACAAGCCCTATGATTAACAAACCATACTGCAACTACTGTTTTATCTCTTAATGACAATTCAAACCTAAATACGTCGTTATCGATCACTAATTACGCAATTCAGGGGGTTAAACGAGACAGCGCAAAACAAACTTAATAAAAAAGCCACTCGCGAGTTACCTCGGGTGGCTTTTGCTTTGAAGCCGGCGCACTGTGTTATTGAGTCGATTGTAATGCTTTTGTTCAAAAAACCGCCAATAAAAGGCGATTTAATCGCATTTTTTGCGAAATTTTAAGCATTTTTCTTTTTCGACCTACTTTGCACCCGACACTTTTTGCGGTTCATGATAAATGAGCAGTGGCTTAGCGCCATTGTTGATAGTGTTTTCATCAACAACCACCTTGGCAACATTTTGCTCATTCGGCAATTCAAACATCACATCTAGCAGGGCGTGCTCAACGATAGACCGCAGACCACGAGCACCTGTCTTACGCTTAAGCGCTTTTTTCGCGATTGCATGCAACGCACCCGGTCTAACTTCAAGCTCGGCACCTTCCATCTCAAGCAGCTTCGAATACTGCTTGATCAATGCATTCTTAGGCTCAAGCAAAATTTGGATTAAGGCGTCTTCTGTCAACTCAGACAAGGTGGCTACCACCGGCAAACGCCCGACCAACTCAGGAATCAAACCAAATTTAATCAAATCCTCTGGCTCAGCGTCTTGCATCACTTCACTTGCGCTGCGTTCTGCCTGAGTCTTTACCTCAGCTGAAAAACCTATGCCACTTTTCTCGGAGCGATTTGACACAATTTTTGCTAGACCATCAAACGCGCCACCGCAAATAAATAGAATATTCGTCGTGTCTATCTGGACAAAATCTTGATTAGGATGCTTACGTCCGCCTTGTGGAGGAACCGAGGCCATCGTGCCTTCGATCAGTTTCAACAAGGCCTGCTGCACACCCTCACCAGAGACATCTCGAGTGATTGACGGGTTATCTGATTTGCGCGATATCTTGTCTATCTCATCGATATAGACGATACCTTTCTGCGCCTTCTCCACTTCATAGTTACAGTTTTGAAGCAGTTTCTGAATAATGTTTTCAACGTCCTCACCAACATAACCCGCTTCAGTCAGCGTGGTCGCATCAGCAATAACGAAAGGGACGTTCAACATGCGTGCGAGCGTCTGAGCCAACAAGGTCTTACCTGAACCAGTTGGACCGACCAAAAGAATATTGCTCTTGGCGAGTTCTACTTCATCTTTTTTACCGAGATGACGTAAACGCTTGTAGTGATTGTAGACAGCGACAGAGAGAGTGCGCTTGGCCGTATCTTGACCAATGACGTACTGACCCAGCATGTCGAGAATTTCTTGTGGGGTAGGAAGATCAGATTTGGGGCTACCTACTGTTTCGACGGTAGAGGCCTCATCGCGAATGATGTCATTACAAAGATCAATACATTCATCGCAAATGAAAACAGAGGGGCCAGCTATTAGCTTTTTAACCTCGTGCTGGCTCTTACCGCAAAATGAGCAATAAAGTAATTTTTCGCCACCGGAAGACTTTTTATCGGACATGAGCACGCAAAATGAATGGATTTGAAACGATCTTACCTGCGAATTAGTAATTCGTCACGCAGGCAGGCCTAATACGGGATGCGTTAGCCCGCTAGCAGAACGATAATTATCAAAATACTACTCAGACCGGTGGGTTAAGACCTTATCGATCATGCCGTACTCGACGGCCTGCTCGGCGGACATAAAGTTGTCGCGATCGGTATCACGGCCGATCTGATCCATGTTCTGACCAGTTTTTTCTGCCAAGATATTGTTGAGTCGTTCGCGCAGATAAAGAATTTCACGCGCCTGAATTTCGATATCGGAGGCCTGACCACTCGCCCCGCCTAAAGGTTGATGAATCATGATGCGCGAATTCGGAAGCGAGAAACGCTTGCCCTTGGCACCTGCTGCCAACAGAAAAGCGCCCATCGAAGCAGCCAAACCTGTGCATAGCGTTGATACGTCAGGCTTAATGAATTGCATCGTGTCGTAGATTGCCAGTCCGGCCGATACTGAGCCACCTGGCGAGTTGATATAGAGCGAAATATCTTTTTCTGGATTTTCGCTTTCCAGGAAGAGCAATTGAGCCACCACGAGGTTGGCCGTGTGATCGTTAACTGGTCCCACCAAAAAAATCACTCGCTCTTTCAGCAGGCGCGAGTAAATGTCGTAGGCGCGCTCGCCACGACCACTCTGCTCAATAACGACTGGAACCATACCGAGCATGTCGGTGTCGATCGCAGATTTACGGTGGATGCTATCGGTCATTTGATTTCCCATGAAAACTGTAAAGCGTTGGATCTATAAATGGCGATCCTCGGCAAACCAAAAAACAAAAAATCGGTATCTACTAAACTCAGACTAATCGCTTAATCAAAAATCAGTGATTAGCCTTCATTCTGGCTATTCATCAACTCATCAAAAGCAACCGTAACTTCTTTAACTTTCGCCTTCTCAAGTACGAACTTCACTACATTTTCTTCAACCACCATCGCTTCGACATCCGCTAAACGATTGCGATCGCTGTAGTAATACTTCAGTACTTGCTGTGGGTCTTCATAAGCTTTAGCAAAGTCTTCAATGAAAGCTTTAATTTGCTCAGGTGTCGCCTGCAAAGAATTCGCTTTAACCAACTCAGACAAAATCAATCCTACACGCACTCGACGATCGGCTTGTTGAGTAAACAGATCCGCGGGGAAAGGCATATCGTTGACATTCATCCCACGCTGCTTCATATCTTCGCGAGTCATGCTAGCCAAACGCTCAGACTCTTGGTCCAGCAAGGCCTTAGGAACATCGAGTTCAGCCACTTTGACCAACGCGTCTAATACGCTGGTTTTGGTACGCGACTTGATACGGTTACCCACCTCACGCTCGAGATTGGCTCTGACGTCATCACGCATCTTTTGCAGATCGCCATCTGGGATGCCCAGTGAGCGAGCAAAGTCAGCATCGACTTCAGGCATGTGAGCCCATTCAACGTTTTTGACCGTGATCGAGAATTCAACATTTTTACCTGCCAAGTCCTTGGCGTTGTAATCCTCAGGAAATGCCATCGGGAAGGTACGCGATTCGCCCTTCTTCAGACCAATGGTTGCTTTTTCAAAGTCAGCCAACATACGACCTTCACCGATGACGAACGGGAAGTCATCTGCTTTGCCGCCTGCAAATTCAACACCATCAAGTTTGCCGACGAAATCAATCGTGACTCGGTCGCCGTTTTGAGCTGAGGTATCAGGACCACCATCACCATGCTCGTCATGCGCGCCTTTGGTGTGATAGTGCACGCGCTGCTTACGCAAAATATCGAGCGTTTTATCGATTTCAGCGTCGGTAATGTCCGAGCGACTTTGTTCGATTTCGATAGCGGAAAGTTCGCCTATCTTCAACTCGGGATACACCTCAAAGGTCGCTTGAAATACCAAGGCTCCCTCGACCGCTTCACCGGGCTTAGCTTCGATGCGGGGATAACCGGCCACACGAAGATTATTGGCTGAGGTAGCTTGAACAAAGGCCAGGCCAACCTTGTCGTTCATCACTTCATTTTCAACCATAGGACCATACTGGGCTGCCACCATTTTCATGGGGACTTTACCGGGTCTAAAGCCTGGTGCCTTGGCGGTACGGGCACGTACCTTCAAGCGTTTTTCAACTTCCGAATTTATCTCGGCCAAAGCGACGGTCAGCGTCACGCGACGTTCGAGTTTTTCCAGGGTTTCGACTTCAGTTGCCATGTGCTTCATCCAAAAAAGTTAAACAGTTCTGTGGTGCGAGGAGGGGGACTCGAACCCCCACACCATTGCTGGCGTCAGGACCTAAACCTGGTGCGTCTACCAATTTCGCCATCCTCGCGGCAAAGGGAATCACAGAATTTGAAGTAATTCGCGCCAGCGTCGACAAAAGCAAAGGGCGACCATGCGTCAAGAGCGGTCGCCCTACGTTGCCAAGCTGCTGGCGGTGACTCAAACCCTGAATTCTACTGGAAATTCAGGGCGGCCGCTCCGATTTTCGCCTATAGCGTTGCTGGACGCTTGACCCGGAACCATGCTGCATAGAGTGCTGGCAAGAACAATAGCGTCAGTAATGTGGCAACTATCAGCCCGCCCATGATCGCCACCGCCATCGGGCCCCAGAACACAGAACGTGACAAGGGAATCATCGCCAGCACGGCTGTCGCTGCCGTCAGCAAGATAGGTCGACAACGCCGCACCGCCGAGCCAACAATCGCATCCCAGGCCGGAATACCGGCGGCGATATCCTGTTCAATCTGATCGACCAAGATCACCGAATTTCGAATAATCATCCCAAACAGCGCAATTACGCCCAGCTGTGCAACGAAACCAAATGGCCGCTGCAAAATCAATAAAGCCAGAGCAGCACCGGCGACGCCCAATGGTCCGGTGAGAAACACCATGAGTGAACGCCAAAAACTATGCAACTGCAGCATCAACAGCGTGAAAACAATAAAAATCACTAGCGGGACATTAGCTGCAATTGAATCTTGCGCCTTGCCGCTATCGGCCGCTGCACCGGCTAATTTGATCTTGTAACCCGGTGGCAATTTGGCACGCAGCGGTTCCAGCAAAGGATCTACCTGCCCTGAGACCGTCGGCCCCTGGATACCGTCGACAACATCAGACTGGACCGTGATCGCCCATTCCCGCCCTTCGCGCCAAATCACACCCGGCTCCCACACAAAGCGAGGCGTGGCCAGTTGTGAAAGGGGCACTGCCCGCCCGCTAGCGGTTGGAACACTCGCGTTACTTAGCGCCGTAATCGTGGCGCGCTCTTCTACGGGTTGACGAATCACGATATCAATCAGCTTGTCACCGGTTCTAAATTGCCCCACCACTGAACCGCTCAACACAGTATTTGCAGCGCGCATCACTAACTGGGAATTAATACCAAGAGCACGCAATTTTTCCTGGTCAAGATCAATGCGCACTACCTTGACTGATTCATTCCAGTTATCGTTCACGCCCACGGCATTGGTATTAGCGCGCAAAATCGCCTTAACTTGATCAGCAATTAACCGTACTTTTTCAATCTCAGTACCCGTCACGCGAAACTGCACGGGATACGGCACCGGTGGTCCGTTCGGTAGTAACTTCACTCGACCGCGCACCTCAGGAAAATCTTTGGCAAATACTTCTTTGATTTTCAATCGCAGTGTTTCTCTCGTCTTCGCATCCTTGGGCAGCACCACAATTTGTGACACATTCGTTTGCGGAAAAATTTGATCCAGCGGTAAATAAAAGCGGGGACTGCCCGTACCCACATAGCTAGTCACACTCTCCACGCCCGGCTGCTGCATGATAAATCGCTCAAATTTTTTCGCTTGTACTTCAGTCGATTGATACGACGACCCTTCGGGCAACCATAACTCCACCATGAGTTCGAGACGGCTTGAATCAGGAAAGAACTGCTGTTCAATAAATTTAAATCCGAACACGCCCAAGAAGAAACCAGCAAGTGTTAGCGCGATCGTCGTTTTGCGCCACTCAACGCACCAGTTCACGACTCGTCTTAGGCGATTGTAAAAAGGCGTATTAAATAATTCATGATGACCATCGGCGTTAGCGCTAGGTTTAACTCGCAGAAAAACATAACCTAAATACGGAGTAAACAATACCGCTGCAAACCAAGAGATCAAGAGAGCTAAGGCATTCACAGAAAACATGGAAAACGTGTATTCACCTGCAGCTGATTTAGCAAATCCAATCGGCAAAAAGCCCGCCGCTGTAATCAAAGTACCGGTCAACATAGGCATCGCTGTCGATGTGTAGGCAAAGGTGGCGGCGTCAAAGCGCGACAAGCCTTCTTCCATTTTTCTCACCATCATTTCAACAGCGATGATGGCGTCATCTACCAACAAGCCCAGCGCAATAATCAGCGCGCCCAGTGAAATTTTATGGAGATCGATACCAAAGATTTGCATCGCTAAAAACGTAGCAGCCAATACCAGCGGTATGGTCAGTGCCACCACCAAACCAGGTCTAACATCTATGCGCAACGGCTTGGTATGCAGACCCAGTGCAATAAAACTAATCGCCAGCACAATCATCACCGCTTCAGCCAACACCTTCAGAAACTCATTGACTGACGAACTCACAGCCCGCGGCTGATCGGCTACGCGTTCAAGTTCAATGCCAACGGGGAGTTTGGCTTTAATTGTGGCCGCCGCCGCATCCAAATGCCGGCCCAGTTGGATGATGTCACCACCCTTCTCCATCGATATACCTAAGCCTATGACTTCTTTGCCGTTGTAGCGCATCTTGTCGCGTGGAGGATCTTGATAAGCGCGCGTAACTTTTGCAAAATCACCCAACCTGAAAGTATTCCCATTGGCATGCAAGGGCAGCATTTCCAAATCTTTGGGCGTCATCAGCGCGCCACTGACCCGCACTTGAAGATTATCGGTAGGCGTCACCAAAACACCGCTACCCTCGACGGCATTTTGCGCATTAATCTGAGCCACCACCGCTTCAAACGGTATGCCTAACTGACCAAATTTTTTACTTGAAAATTCTATGTAGAGCTTTTCATCCTGCATGCCATACAGTTCAACTTTGGAGACGGTGGGAACCGCTAGCAACTGCTGACGAACAAAATCGGCATAGTCTTTAACTTCAGCGTAGGTAAATCCATCGGTAGAGAGTGCAAAAATAGAACCATAGGTATCGCCAAATTCATCATTAAACAGCGGACCCATTACGCCTGCGGGTAAGGTGCTGCGCATATCACCAATTTTTTTGCGTACCTGATACCAGACCTGCTGCACTTCTTTCGGTGGCGTGGATTCGCGCAGCTCAAGAATAATCAGCGTTTCACCCGGCTTTGAATAGCTACGTATTTTGTCGACGAAGGGGGTCTCTTGCAGTTTTTTTTCTAATTTATCGGTTACCTGCTCGGCCATTTGTACCGAGCTACTGCCCGGCCAATAGGCGCGTATCACCATCGCGCGAAAGGTGAAAGGTGGGTCTTCATCCTGACCTAATTTGCTGTAACTCATGATGCCGCCCAACAGCAGCACCACGATCAAATAGCGAATAAAGGGAATATGTTCGAGCGCCCAGCGCGACAGGTTTAGACGTTCTTTCATTTTGGCGCCCCTGCCGCGGCAGGTTTACTGTTCTCTTGAATTGCCGACAACTCCTGACCCAGCAAAGACACTTTTTGACCGGGCCTGAGTTGATTCACACCCGCCGTCACTACCGATTGCCCTGCACTCAAACCTTGCACAATCAATACCTCAGTGCCAGTCGCGCTGGCCACTTGCACGGGTACCAGCTTAACCACACCGCTTTCGACTACCCACACGGCCGTTCCCTCTTTGCTATTCACGAGAGCCGTCATTGGTAAGTGGATACCGGGCAACGCAGGGGCGGCAAATTGCACTGTCGCTGTCATGCCCAGCCTGACTTCAGGACCCGCTCTAGGCAAAGAAATTTTGGCGGTATACGTGCGTGTCGCTGGATCGGCAATCGGTGACAATTCACGCAAACGACCGCTGATAGCCACGTTAGAATTCGCCCAAGTTTTGACAGCTAAATCGGTCACTTGGCGTAGCACTTCAATTTGATCTTCAGGAATGCTGACGCGAACTTCTTTTTCTGCGGTTCGTGCGAGCTTTACTACCGGAGTACCCGCAGCGACCACCTGACCCACTTCTGCCTGCACCGCCGTAATGACGCCGTCTGCATCGGCATATAAAGTGGAATAACTACTTTGATTCGCTTGCACTTTTAAACCCGCATTGGCTTGCTCATGCGAGGCTATCGCTGATTTATACGCGGCTTCTTTCGCATCGAGTAACGCCTGACTCACGAAATTTTTCTGCCGTAATTCGCGATAGCGATCTAGATCCGCCTTGGCCAACGCGAGAGTACTCTCGGTTGCGCTCACCGCTGCTTTAGCTTGCGATTGCGCTAGCTGAAGATCTATGGGATCAAGTTGCATTAGCACTTGTCCACGCTTGACCAAGGTGCCAACTTCCACTTTTCGCGCAATTAATTTGCCGCCGACCCGAAATCCCAGTTGCGATTCGTAGCGCGGCTGAATCTCCCCTGCCAATTCAATGATTGTTTTACCTGTGCCCGCTGCGACTACCATCGCACGAACAGGCCGAATCTCTTCGACTTTCTCCACCGGACGCGAGCACGACGCGAGTAACAAACACAGAAGCATCGACGCGGATAGCGCACGACCTAATTGAACTAGTGAGACAGAGCGGAGCACGATTTTTCCTTTACTATTCGGCCAGCCCAAGGGGGAGTTCAACGTTGTTGTACTCGCTTCGAAAAGCGTCCTTGGATGACTACGGGTGGCGAAAACTGCGATTTGTCGCCGTTTCTGATGTTAATGACCTGCCAGTTAGTAATTATATCGAATGATAACGTCGAAGTTCGTACAATCTAAGTGCCACTATTGCCATCGTCCATGACTAACGCTCATTATGAAAACTTCCCTGTCGCATCGCCGCTCTTGCCGCCTGAGCTGCGGGCGCCGGTGCGAGTCATCTATGCCTTTGCGCGAAGCGCAGATGATCTGGCGGACGAAGGCGATGACAACGCCTCAGAGCGCATAGCGGCGCTCAATGCCTATGAGCGAGAGCTGGATCATATCGATGCCGGACGAGAAAACAGCACCGAATTATTTAAACAACTTTCAATCACGCTGAAAGAACATCATCTCAACACACAGCTGTTGCGCGATTTGCTGTCGGCCTTTAGGCAAGATGTGGTTCAGACCCGATATGCTAGTTTCGATGAATTATTAGATTACTGTTCACGTTCAGCCAATCCGGTGGGTCGCATCATGCTGGCGCTCTCTGACCAATATTCACCCGAGATGCTTGAACAAAGCGATGCGATTTGCAGCGCGCTACAGCTCATCAATTTTTTGCAAGACGTTGCGATTGATTGGAAAAAGTCTAGGATTTATATTCCGCAAGAAGATCTTGCAAAATTTAGTGTGAGTGAACAGTCCATCGCCGAAGCGAAAGCCGATCATCGCTGGCGCGCATTGATGCAATTTCAAGTGACTCGTGCTCGGAGCCTAATGCAAAAAGGAGCACCACTAGCCACCCATGTGGGCGGCCGCCTTGGCTGGGAACTGCGCTTTATTGTGCACGGCGGTTTACGTATTTTAGAAAAAATCGAGGCCGTTCATTACGATGTTTTTACCCGTCGCCCAACGCTTAAACCCTACGATTGGTTGCTATTAGGATGGCGCGCATTGCGCTATGACTCGTCTCTCGCTGGCTAGCTTAGTCGGGATCAGCCCCAGACTGCGATACCATGCAGTGAAATAACAGCACATCAACCCTTCTCAATTTCTGATGACTCCTGAAGACTACTGCCAGCAGAAAGCAGCGCAAAGCGGCTCCAGCTTCTACTACAGCTTTTTATTCCTTCCGCCCCAGCGCAGGCAGGCGATCACTGCTTTGTACGCTTTTTGTCGCGAAGTCGATGATGTGGTCGATGAAACCTCTGACGCATCAATTGCGCAAACAACGCTGCAATGGTGGCGCCATGAAGTAAAGCAAATGCTGGCAGGCTCACCCAATCATCCTGTTACCAAAGCATTACAACCCCATTTGCAAACATTTAATCTGCGCGGCGAACATTTGCTGGCAGTGATCGATGGCATGGAAATGGATTTAACTCAAACACGCTATTTAGATTTTCCTGCGCTTGAGCGTTATTGCTGGCATGTCGCCAGTGTGGTGGGGATTATGTCTGCCAGTATTTTTGGTTATACAGATCAGCGTACATTGGAATACGCAGAAAAGTTAGGCATGGCTTTTCAACTGACCAACATCATTCGCGATGTAGGCGAAGATGCACGCCGTGGTCGCATCTATTTACCTATTAATGAGTTACAAAAATTTGAGGTGACCGCTGCCGAAGTTATGAATGCAAAGCATAGTGAGCGCTTTGAAGCCTTGATGAAATTCCAATTAGCCAGAGCGCAAGCTTACTACAACGAAGCATTCGCCCTGCTACCGCCGACCGATCGCAGAGCACAACGCCCGGGTTTGATCATGGCTGCGATTTATCGCACGCTGCTCGATGAAATATCGAATGATGGCCTGCGCGTGTTGCAGCACAAAGTCTCGCTCACGCCATTGCGCAAACTATGGTTAGCTTGGAAAACGTGGATTAACCCCGCCAGAATTCAACCAACGTGAAATTTGTCGTCATAGGAGCGGGATGGGCCGGATGCGCAGCAGCGGTGGAATTAACGCGGCGCGGCGAACAGGTCACATTAATTGAAGCGGCCCGCACGGCTGGTGGAAGAGCACGGCGCGTGGAGCATGAAGGCTACCACCTCGACAACGGGCAGCATATTCTCTTAGGTGCGTACCACGACAGTTTGCGAATGATGCAAACCGTCGGCATCACACCGTCGCAAGCATTGCTGCGCTTACCACTGCAGATGCGCTATCCACCGGGTTGCGATGGTATGGAGTTCATCGCTGGACGTTTGCCTGCACCGCTTCATCTTCTATCTGCACTGCTGACTTCACGAGGACTATCGATCGCCGATAAATTATCACTAGCGCGATTTTCCAGCGTAGCGCGTTGGATGAAATGGCAACTGGATGTCGACTGCAGTGTCACTGAATTACTAGAACGCTTTGAACAAACTGAACGCCTGATTCAACTGATGTGGCGTCCGCTGTGTATCTCAGCATTAAATACCCCCCCCGAGCGCGCCTCGGCCAGAGTTTTTTTAAAAACATTAGGCGACAGTCTCGGGGCTACTCGTAACGCCTCCGACATGCTATTACCAACGCGTGATCTGTCCGCCCTCTTTCCCGATGCGGCTATTAGTTATGTAGAAAAGCGCGGCGGCAAGGCGCACTTGGGTGTGCATGTACGCGCACTCAATCACCCAGCGCATCAATGGCAAATTACGGGCGATGATTTTGATGAGTACTTTGACAAAGTAATCGTTGCCACACCTGCCTACGCAGCACAAACTTTGCTAATGCCCTTAAACACCGCTCTGTCAGACGCATTGAATTTTACGTATGAGCCGATTACTACCTGTTATCTGAAGTACGACTCTTCCGTGCGACTGGCTGCACCGTTCTTCGCCTTAAGAGATCATGCGGAATCCGCGCAGTGGGGACAATTTGTATTCGATCGTGGGCAACTGGATACCGCTCAAGCGGGTTTACTTGCAGTGGTTATCAGCGCATCCACTAAGGCGGTAGCACTGGGCCAAGCCGCGCTAGCGAACGCTGTTGCGCAACAACTCGCCGAGGTATTTCAACGCAAAGAGTTAGCCAATCCGGCGTGGTCTTGGGTGATCACTGAAAAGCGCGCCACGTTTGCTTGTGAGCCGAATCTTCGTCGACCACCGAATGAAACCGCGCTTAATCATCTGTGGCTAGCTGGCGACTACACCGCGGGCGATTATCCGGCCACGATTGAAGGCGCGGTGCAAAGTGGCCTTAGAGCAGCGTCACTGGCGCTGCAGTAATCCTTCTAAAGAAACCTTACTGCATCTCTCGAACTTGATTCATCGCCTGATCGATACGTTCAACACCGATCACTTGAAGGCCTTCAATTTTTTGCTTAGGTAAATTAGCTTTCGGTACCAAGGCGATCGAAAAACCTAATTTCGCAGCTTCACGCAAACGCTCTTGCCCGCGCGGCGCAGGTCGTATTTCACCGGCCAAACCCACTTCACCAAAAGCCACCAAACCTCGCGGCAGTGGTTTATTACGCATTGATGATTGAATCGCCAACAGCACCGGAAGATCGGCTGCAGGCTCAGTAATTTTTACCCCGCCCACGGCATTAATAAATACATCCTGATCAAACGCAGCGACACCCGCATGTCTATGGAGAACAGCCAGCAGCATCGCTAAACGATTTTGCTCTAGCCCCACGGTCAAACGACGCGCATTCGGCACATGCGATGCATCTACCAAGGCTTGTATCTCGACTAGCAAAGGGCGCGTTCCTTCTTGGGTCACCATCACGCAGGAGCCCGGCACTTGAGTATCATGCTGAGACAAAAACAAGGCAGAAGGGTTAGATACCCCTTTCAGACCTTTATCAGTCATGGCAAACACACCGAGTTCATTGACGGCGCCAAAACGATTTTTAAACGCGCGCACTAAACGAAAACTAGAGTGCGTATCGCCTTCAAAATAGAGCACCGTGTCAACAATATGTTCAAGCACACGCGGCCCAGCTAGCGTGCCTTCTTTGGTGACGTGACCCACCAAAATAATCGTAATACCTGATTGTTTGGCTACTCGCGTGAGTTGCGCCGCACACTCTCTTACTTGCGCTACCGATCCCGGAGCAGAGCTGAGGGCATCTGAGTAGACAGTCTGTATGGAGTCAATGACAGCCACATCGGGCTTTTCTTCCGCCAGCGTCGATAGAATTTTTTCCAGCTGTATTTCGGCCTGCAATTGAAGATTTTCAGCCTCAATCACTAGCCTACGTGCGCGAAGTGCAACTTGGGCGCCTGACTCTTCACCGCTCACATACAGCGCGCGTTTAAACTTCGAAATATTCGCCAAGGCCTGCAACAGCAAGGTCGATTTACCGATGCCCGGGTCACCACCTATTAAAACCACACCACCGGCGACTAAACCACCACCAAGCACTCGATCGAACTCATCAATTCCCGTCCCAAAGCGCGGTACATCAATCGCATCAATATCCGCTAGGCGCATGACGGGCGCACCTTTGACCAAACCCTGAGCAGAAGAAAAACGATTAACGGAAGTTTCAACGACGGATTCAACTAAAGTGTTCCAGCGTTCACAGGCGGGACACTGACCCACCCACTTGTTACTGACACCACCACATTCGGTGCAGCTGTATTGAGTTTTTGACTTGGCCATAGCGCCCTTTATGCTCGTACTTGTCGTTGCACGCGTGGCGTAATGGCGCACATGAGCTCATAACCAATGGTGCCTGCAGCAGCAGCGACTTCATCGATGGGTAAATCATCGCCCCACAAAGTCACGTAACTGCCCACATGCGCATTCGGCACGGATGACAAATCGACATTTAACATATCCATCGAGACTCGCCCCAATAGCTGAGTACGAATGCCATCCACCAATACTGGCGCACCGGTGATTGCGTGACGAGGATATCCATCCGCATAGCCGCAGGCGACGATACCAATACGCATTTCGCGTTCAGCACGAAACAAACTGCCATACCCGACTGAATCTCCCGCACGAATAGCCTGCACAGCAATCACACGACTGCTCAGGGTCATAGCCGCTTTGAGACCAAACGATGCAGCATCACCGCCGCCCGGCGAACCGCCATACAGCATCACACCCGGCCTGATCCAATCACCTTTAATTTCAGGATGAATCAAAATCGCAGGTGAATTCGATAAACTGATTTCAGCTTGAATACCTGAAGTGGCTCGCTCAAATACAGCGACTTGTGTAGCAACGTTGGGAGACACCGACTGCTTGTCTGCATTCGCAAAATGCGTAATCAGAGATATTTTTCCTACCGCTGGCATCGCCTTTAGGCGCGCATAGGCATCACGCGTTTGCTCCGGCAAAAACCCTAAACGATTCATGCCCGTATTGATTTTTAAATGCACATGAATGGGGGAAATGAGACGTGCCTTAGACAACATCTCTAACTGTTCGACGTTATGCAACACAGGCTGCAGTTGGTAGTGGCTGATTAGGTCGAGATCACTCGGCTCAAACATCCCCTGCATCATCATGATTGGCTTAGTCCAACCCAACTCGCGCAGCCGTACGGCACGATCAAATTCAATTAAGGAGAACCCATCAGCCGCAGCAAAACCACGTAATCCATTCTCAAGCCCGTGGCCATAGGCATCCGCCTTGATCACCGCCCAAATTTTGGTGCCCGGTATCGTTGAGCGAGCAATGGCCAGGTTAGATTTCATGGCCGTGACGATAGTGGTAGCGACAATTGGGCGGGGCATCGAGAATCAGGAGGAAAGTGGTCAACGTGTAACCCAGCATTTTACAGGACCCGCGGCTAGCAAAGCGGCTTACTCGGCTTAGGGCGCAGATTTCATGGTATAAAGCCGTTGGTCTGAGGCGAATGTAGGCCTTCTGATACCGAGCTCTACGGTCTAGCAACCGTACTCCACCAATTAAGGGATGCAATCGATGGTGTGATGAGATGTTCGTACTTAGTTTCGTCGAACTAACAGCACAACAACGCACGCCTGTCGTCACACTCTGGCTGATTTTTTCAGAATGAATCGCGGTTTTTACACCATCATGGCTGCGCAGTTTTTTTCGTCGCTCGCCGACAATGCGCTGCTTATCGTAGCAATCTCTATGCTGGCGTCGAATCAATCCCCTGCGTGGATGACGCCCATGCTCAAGCTTTTCTTTGTTGCTTCTTATGTATTACTGGCGCCATTTGTTGGCGCATTTGCCGATGAGTTGCCTAAAGGTCGGGTGATGTTCATCACCAATTTAGTTAAAGTCGTTGGTTGCATGATGATGTTCTTTAACTTTCATCCACTGCTAGCGTACGCCGTGGTTGGCTTTGGCGCAGCTGCCTATTCACCGGCAAAGTACGGCATCCTTACTGAACTTCTTCCCGCTGAAAAATTAGTCGCGGCCAATGGTTGGATCGAAGGATTAACTGTACTGTCGATTATTTTTGGCACTGTACTGGGCGGCACGCTAGTCAGCGAACAATTTGCCGCAACCATCACCGCCATGTTGCCAGTGAATGATCTTGAACTGAGTATCTCGCTGGAGGTTGGCTTAGGCGTGGTGATGTGTTCTTATTTGCTGGCCGCAGCATTCAATCTAAAAATTCCTGATACGGGCGCGCGTTACGCAGCGCAAGAGCGCAATCCATTTAAACTGATCGTCGATTTTTCCCACTGCTTCATCAGCCTTTGGAAAGATAGGCTGGGACAAATTTCGTTGGCGGTAACCTCACTGTTCTGGGGCGCCGGAGCGACCTTGCAATTTATTGTTTTGAAATGGGCAGAGCAAGCGCTCAACATGCCGCTGGCCAAGGGGGCCATTCTTCAAGGCGTGGTTGCGTTTGGCGTCGCGTTTGGAGCGATGGCTGCCGCTCGCCTGATTCCGCTGAAAAAATCACTGACCGTCATGCCCTTAGGATTAGCGATGGGCATCATCGTTACACTCATGACGCTAGCGCATAGCGTAGAGTTAGCCTATCCCTTGCTGGTTTTGGTCGGCGCACTGTCGGGATTTTTCGTCGTACCTATGAATGCTCTTTTACAGCATCGTGGTCACGTCATCATGAGCGCGGGCCATTCAATTGCCGTCCAAAATTTCAGTGAAAATGCGTCTATTCTTTTGATGCTAGCACTGTATGCCTTGCTGATTAAACTGGATTTCAGTGTAAATACAGTCATCGTTTTATTTGGCTTGTTTGTAGCAGGCATTATGTGGTTAGTCATGCGCCGCCATGCTGCTAATCAGCGTGAATACGATTCCATGCATTTAATCGGCGAGAAAAAACACGTTGGCACCTAAAGCTCAGATCTCTCTACTTTCAGCGGCTGGGCGCTGCCAATCCCCTTACGCGTTCGTTAGCCCGCTCTTTCCAGTCATTTGGCACAACAAAGCCTCTATCAACTTCCAATAATTCATCGCCTTGTTTTTTAAACGTGGCAACCATGACTGGCATGGGATCATCATGAAAGCGTTGCGTTAGCCAGTCGCGCAAATACGTGCGTTGCGTTACATCTTCACGCGACAATCGCGCCGGAGCCAGCCAAGCAAGGCGCGGCAGGATGGCGCAATCTTCGCCCACATGATCGTCAAACTCAGCCAGTGTGCACCACCAACCATGGCAATGCGAAGGCGAAATACCCAGTGCTACGGTATCGATAGGTTCTTCTCTTCGATAAAACAGCCAACCCTTGACCAGCGCCTGTGCAGCCACCAACGGCTCGCTCAATAACGCTTGTGCGGCGGGATGCGTACCCAGCAATAACTGCCGCTCAAGAATTTTTTTCATCTTTGCCCCCAGCGTATCGGCCAGATTGGGCCCGACAAAATAATCAGCCTGCTGAATTTGGGCATAAGCGGCGTTACGTGAACAAAGCAGATAAAACTTAGTCGCAAATTCCCAATGCACCAGCCCTTCTTTATCGCGCAAAATAAAATCAAATTCACCGATCGTTTCATCTTTGCCAGAGCGAACCTGCAACCCATGCACATGAAGTCGTTTGACATGCGCGAAATACACCGCAAGTAATTTTTCTGCATAACGACCCAACCGGGTGAATCGATTAATATCTAAGCTCGCTTGCAACTCATCCGGTTGGCGCTCAAGATCAATCAACCAATCATTCACTTCATCATCAGAAAAACTTTCTAAGGTGGCAATTTTTCCTTGCCATTGAGGCGCTTGGCTATCAAGTAAATTCGACGCATAGAGTAGCCATGCTAATGCACGAACATGTGGATTTTTTAGATGGTGCCAGCGCTCATGGAAGGCCAGTTGGAACGAACGCATTTCAGCGTTCATCATGCAGACTCTGAGCCAGACAGAGGTCACGCCAGCTTTTCGCTTTGTCTTCTGGCTTGCGTAACAAGTAAGCGGGGTGGTAGGTGACCACCACCGGAATACTTCTATACGAATGTGACTCACCGCGCAGCGACCCCAGGCTTGTATCTGCATTCAAACCTAGAAGTGATATGGCAGCAGTTTTTCCCAGCGCGACTATCACTGTCGGTTTGATCAAATCAATTTGACGCTCAAGGAAAGGTCGACAAGCAGCGACTTCATTTTGCACAGGTGGGCGATCTCGACCGTCAGCATCGACCGGACGGCATTTAACAATATTAGCGATGTAGGTATCGACGCCGCGCGCCAGCTTCAGAGCTTTGAGCATGTTATCGAGCAGCTTGCCTGCAGGTCCAACAAAGGGTTGGCCTTCTAAGTCTTCGTTCTGACCTGGTCCCTCGCCCACAAATAACCAGCTCGCATGTCGATCGCCGATGCCGGGAACCGCATGTGTACGGCCACGGCACAAACCACATCGCACACAGTCGCGTACAGTCGCCTCTAATTCATCCCAATCAAGAGTGGAAACGTCAGCGGCAAATTCAGTGGCAACATGATTAGTAGCGTCAGTTACATCCATAGCAGCGGATTCATCAGCACGCCCGCGCAACTGCCACACGGGCCCTAAGCCCATGCGTTCTAATCGTAATAATTTTTCAGGATTCATGGCCGTGATCAATGAGCATCAAACGCATAACGATGGCATCCTCGCGAGTAGCACCATGCGATGGATAGTAATTTTTACGGATGCCAACTTGTTCAAAACCGACATGCTGATAAAACGCCAACGCATGAGGATTTGACGGACGTACTTCCAAAAGCATCGACTGCATTTTTGCTGCGCGCGTCAATGCGATAACTTTATCTAGCAGACATCGACCGAGTTTTTTACCTTGCAGTGTCGGGCGTACAGTAATGTTTAATAAATGCATTTCATCTACCACCGGCATCGCCAAAAAATAACCTGCTATCTGACCATCTTGTTCTCGCACTACCCATGCATCGTAACGGCTGTTCAATGAATCTAAAAAATTACCTCGGGTCCAGGGAAATGGATAGGCTTGATTTTCAATGGCTACAACCTCTTCTACGTCTTGTGCGCGCATGGTCGCCATCAACAACGAGTTTACTGAAAAAATTTCACTTTCAGGAACGAAGCTCATCCCCTGACTCCTGCCTGACGCTCGAGCGTCGTCAATGCAACCTTATTTCGCAGATACACAGGTTGTGCATCGCGCGCATGAACGGATTGACCTGCTAAAAATAAATCAGCACCTAGTCGCGCAATCTCCTCTGCATGCGGCATGATCTCTGGCAGTGATTGTGAATAATTCAAATGAATCAAATCATCGCCGTAATGTATCAAGCCATTACCACATAACGCGGGCAAGCCTTCTGGAGTGATTTGTGACGCGAGCGATAAACGTGGAGCTATCACTTCCTGCCAAACACCATCAAAACGATATTGCGCCCAATACAGTTCGCCCATGCGCGCATCAAGCAAGGCCAACACGTCGTTACCGGCACCGGCGAGTCGCGCTCGTTCAGCCATCGCGAGCAAGGTAATCACTGGCGCGGTAGGTAGATTGGCACCAAACGCAAGACCTTGGGCTAAACCACAGGCGGTGCGCACGCCGGTAAATGAACCCGGGCCTGAGCCAAACGCCAGCACATCGCATTGATTAAAGTCGAGTTGTGCCTCTTTAAGCAAAGCCTGCAGTAAACGCGGCACCGTCTGCGAATGGGTTTGTGAACCCTGAGATTCAAGAAAACTCAGCTGATTAGCGCGTAGTAGTGCAATAGAGGCGAGATCAGTGGATGTTTCAATCGCAATTAGGGTGGGGTAAACAGTCGACATGGCTCCATTTTACCGTGCGCGCTCCGCACATACAGTAGCATCGTCATGCCATCACGATAAGTAAACCGCTGCAACGTATTAGAACGCTGCGTCCCTACGGTAAAATAAACCCATGAGCAGTCTGTTTCTAACTCCGGACACGTTTCCACAACTCTCTGCCGCACTCGCTTCAGGTCAGTGGGTGGTGGCCTGCTTGTGTGCTGGTTGGTGTGATGTATGCAAACAATATCGTGCGGGGTTTGATGCGCTAGCCCAGCAGTATCCCGAGCAACAGTTTGTATGGATAGATATTGAAGATCAATCCGATCTGATCGGTGATCTGGATGTAGAGAACTTTCCCACCATACTGCTACAACGTAAAGACATCGTCGCTTTTTACGGCACGATGATGCCTGAACCCAGACAGGTCGGACGATTACTGGAAGCCCAGCTAGAACGCAGCGAAGATGACCTGCGTCGCGAAGCCAGCAGCACTTCCGAACGATCAACCTGGCAGCAAGAATGTAATTTACTCACCAAACTGGCTGAGCTGTAATTTTTAATTAATCAGCTCAGCTTCAGTGGCAAGCTACGTAGACGCTTGCCCGTCAAATTAAATAGCGCGTTAGCCACCGCTGGCGCAACCGGTGGGGTTCCTGGCTCTCCTACGCCTTCCGGTGCGGCTGTACTCGACATGATCACCACTTCGACTTCCGGCATTTCATCGATACGCAACATCGGCATATCGTTGAAATTTTTCTGCACAATTTGTCCTTCCCGCACCTGAACTTCACCGTATAAAGCGGCGGACAAACCATACGCAATCGCTGATTCCATTTGCTGCTCAACGATTTCAGGATTAATCACCGTACCGCAATCAATCGCACAGGTGATTTTGTGTACACGTGGTTTACCTTGTTCTATCGATACCTCGGCTACCTGCGCCACAATGCTGCCAAAGCAGGCATGCAGTGCCAGCCCATGAGCGCGTGACTGCGCTGGTTTGCCAGCTCGCTCAACGGCCGCGTTTAATACAGCGAGGTGCCGTGGATGCGATACGAGCATACGACGACGAAATTCAGCCGGATCGATTTTGGCGGCATGCGCCAACTCATCCACAAAGCTTTCTTTGAAAAACGCATGGTGCGAATGCCCCACCGATCGCCATGGACCGACGGGTAATGGCGACTCCACAATCACATGTTCAACCTGTTGATTTTCGATTTCGTAGTGGTGATCAAACAAGCCTTCAGCCGCTGTCTTGTCAGGGCCGAAGGGCGACAAATCAAACGCGCGCTGCAGTAACTGTTGAATCGGTGCGGCCGACGCAGATTTGCTTTGCCAGGCGTTAACCTTGCCCTTCTCATCCAACACAGCCACCAGTCGCGCAACGCAAGCAGGTCGATAAAAATCATGGGCGATATCGTCTTCGCGTCGCCACATCAACTGCACGGGAACGCCCGGCATTTCCATCGCTAGCGCAACCGCTTGCGCCACCATGTCAGTTTCTAGTCGACGACCAAAGCCACCACCCAAAAAAGTTTCATTCAAATCAATTTGATCGACCGAGATATCGGCTACTCGCGCTGCCGTCGCCGCAACGAGTGACGGAGCCTGCGTCGGTACCCAGATTTTTAAGCGATCATCTTTGAATTGCGCAGTGCAATTAATCGGCTCCATTGGTGTATGCGCGAGATACGGTGCGCTATATTCCGCCTTGATTGCTTTGGGTAGCTGATCATCATCAATCTGATCACCGACGCTGTAATACGTAAACCCTGATTCATCCCTCAAGCTCTGGCGCAGCTGCTGCATCACCGCCTGGTTCGTCAGTTGTGAGTGCGGCCCGGGTTGCCACACAGGCGTTAAAACCTCGAGCGCACTTTGTGCGGTCCATCGACTGCCTGCAATCACCGCCACGGCATCTGGCGCACCGGAGCGCTCTTGATTCAGTTTGACTACTTTTAATACACCCGGCATGTCATTCGCCATACGAGTATCAACACTAGTCAAACGTCCACCTAAGTGCGGACACATTAGCAGCGCGGCATACACCATTCCCTTGGGCTTGATATCCAAACCAAAATCAGCGCTGCCATCAATCTTTGCTGGAATATCGAGTCGCGGTAGCGATTTACCGATTTGATTAAACGCGGAGGCCTCTTTTAGTTGAAATGAGACATCGCCCAGATCAGCGGCATCAGCGGCCAATTCGCCATAGCTGGCTTTTAATCCCTGCGCATGAGTGACGCGACCATCGCTAGTATTACACTCAGAAACAGGAACACCCCAACGATTAGCTGCTGCCAGCATCAAGCGCGCTCGGGCTGATGCTCCCGCTTCACGCATAGGCAACCAGCTATCTTTAACGCTGGTTGAACCACCGGTGACTTGAATTCCCAAGTCGCGTTCGATCTTGCGCGATAGCCATTTTCCTAAGTTATGAATGGCACTCTGATCTTCGGGGTGAAATGGCAAACCATCCGCCAGCATCGTGGTGTCGCCGTAGATTTTGTCCAGCGGCGCCTGAACTAATCTGATCGATGTCAAAGGCACATCCATTTCCTCGGCGACCAAGGTCGGCAACGCCGTCATAATGCCTTGCCCCATTTCGCTCTTAGCCAGTACAACGGTCACGCGGTTGTCCTTACCCACCATGACCCAACCGTTGAGCTTCACATCCCCTCGCCGCATTGGAGGCAGAGTTGACGTATCCAGTCGCTGCCGGGGCGGCATCAGTGCCCAACCCACGACCAGCGACCCGGCAAGCGCCGCACCGCCTATCAAAAAATGGCGACGATTGATTTGCCCCGATGGCTGGTCAAACATGACTACATCCTCATACGTTAAAGTAAACAGACCGAATGCTAGCCGATCTTAGGAAAAGACTCATAAAACTTCTGCAATCGTCATTTCAAAGCCCGCACTAATTGCCACAACAAACTAACCCTGGCTAATCACTGATCTAAAAAACCATGACTGAAAATTTCTTTCAGACCTTTGTTTTGCTGCTGCTTGTCACTGACCCATTCGGGAATGGACCCTTGTTTATCAGCACATTAGCCCACGTCAAACCCGAGCGTCGCTCACGGGTCGTGGTTCGTGAGTGTCTAATCGCCTTTTTTTTGCTACTGATATTCATGTTTGGAGGACGTTATTTTTTGGAAGCTCTGCAATTAAGTTCAACTTCTTTGCGGATTGGCGGCGGCGTGATTCTTTTCCTGATCGCTTTAAAAATGGTTTTTCCTAGTGCTGAGGGCATTTTTGGCCCGACGTCCCAACAAGGCGGCGAACCGTTCATCGTCCCCTTAGCTATTCCCGCCTTGGCCGGCCCATCGGCACTGGTAACTGTCTTATTGTTTTCGACCAGTCACCGCATGGGCATGTGGTTATACGTTATAGCGCTAATGATGGTAGCGGCGGTTTGGTTGTTAGTGCTGCTTTCGGCGGAACGTCTGCTCAAAGCCCTGGGGCCCGCAGTCATTACTGCCTTTGAGCGGCTGATGGGATTGATACTAACGGCTTTGGCGATAGAAATGCTTTTGGCGGGCATAACCACCTACATTCATGGCCTGAACGGAGGTAGCCCTTGAGGCGAGCACATTAAGACGCATAAAGTGCTTATAACCGACTTCGTAAGCGCTATTATTGCGTTTTAGTCATAAATAGCGGCCTGATTGAATCGTTTCAGGTCGGTCACCATGGATCAATTCAAACAGATTTCCACCTTCATAGACGTAGCCGCGCGTGGCAGCCTATCGGCGACAGCCCGTGCTGAGGGCATTGCGCCGGCAGTGATCAGCCGACGGCTTGACGCGTTAGAAACGCGGCTAGGCGTCAAGCTACTACAAAGAACCACCCGCAAAATTGTGCTAACAACTGAGGGCATCGCTTTCCTAGAAAATTGCCAACGCATACTGCAAGATCTGGAAAACGCTGAAGCTCAAGCATCCGAGCGCAGCGCTCGCCCTAGTGGGCACCTGAGCGTATCGGCGCCCGCAGGGTTTGGTCGTCAGATCGTCGCGCCATTAATTCCCTCATTTTTGGCGGAGTATCGAGACGTCACCGTCACCTTGAACTTAAATGATCGTGTGGTTGATCTTATCGGTGAAGGTGTCGACATCGCCATTCGTATTGCTGACTTGTCCGATTCAAGCCTGATCGGCATCAAACTCGCCGACAATCAACGCGTGGTGGTTGGATCGCCTGAGTATTTTCGCAAACACGGTCGGCCCACTACACCCGATGATTTATCACGACATAACTGCCTAGCGATTTCCAGCGCTGGCAGCCAACGCGGCTGGACATTCAGGCAAGCAGGAAAAAGTGTCGCCCTCAAAGTTGGCGGCAACATGGTGTGCAATGACGGCACGGTGCTGCACGACTGGGCACTCAACGGCAAGGGCTTAGCTTGGCGCTCGATGTGGGAAGTAGGTAGAGAGATTGAATCAGGCACGCTGGAGACGGTACTCGACCAATTCTCAGCTCCAGGGAATGATATTTATGCCGTCTTTGCTCAGCGCCAGCACTTGCCGCTGCGAATACGAGTATTTGTAGATTTTCTCAGGCGCGCTTTCGCGGAAGAGAACTACTGGAAGAAATGAAGATACGACTGGAAGAGTGATAGGACTAGGTACGACTGCACCACGGAAAAACTGACTATCAAAAATCTAAAACTAAAAGCCCCGGGGTTACCGGGGCTCGACTTACTTATACTACTTGGATATTCGAAGCTTGCTTGCCTTTAGGTCCGGACGTTACGTCGAACTTGACACGCTGGTTTTCCGCCAATGATTTAAAGCCTTGCGACTGAATTGCGGAAAAGTGTGCGAACAGATCTTCGCCACCTTCATCGGGAGTAATGAAACCAAATCCCTTTGCATCGTTGAACCACTTCACAGTACCTGTTGCCATCTTACTTCCTATCTTAGTTCGGTTACGGCGGGGATACCGCCAGAAAAGCGTCTCAACCAAGTAAGGAATTACAGAAAGCCCTGCACCACTTCTACTCGAATCTCAACGTGGTCGCGATTATACTTGAAAAAATTATCACACTCCTTCCCCGTCCCCTGGGAATTTGATATAGATCGAACCCTGACCATTCAAATGGCACGATTAGAAGCATTCATGCTCATCTTAAAACGGACCTGCCAGCACCTAGTCATACCAAATAGCCTATAGTTCTAGCCTTCTAGTCTCTGATCACTGGTCTTATTCATGAATTTCGATGTTGCCATTGTGGGTAGCGGCCTTGCAGGCCTGTCCGTTGCCCTCCACCTCGCCGACCACCGCAAAGTCGTTGTCATTTCCAAGCGTGCGCTACGTGACGGTGCCAGTGATTGGGCACAAGGAGGCATCGCTGCCGTACTCGATTCAGCGGATAGCTATGATCAGCACGTGAATGACACGCTGATCGCCGGTGCTGGTTTATGTGATGAGGGAGCCACCCGCGCCATCGTAGAACAAGGTCGAGCAGCGATTGAGTGGTTGATTGAGCAAGGCGTACCATTTACTCGTGATGTTGATGCCGAGATGGGTTTTCATCTGACTCGCGAAGGCGGGCATAGTCAGCGTCGCATCATTCACTCAGCAGACGCCACCGGCCATGCCGTACAAGTGACGTTAGAAGAACAAGTGCGTCGTCACCCGAATATCACGCTGCTTGAACATCACTATGCGATTGATTTGATCACTTCTGACAAGGTCGGTCTGCACAACGGCGCGCCCCATTGCATGGGCCTGTACGTGCAAGACGTCACCACTGGTCAGGTACAAACCATCGCTGCTGCTCAAACAGTGCTGGCGACTGGCGGTGCCGGTAAAGTCTATCTGTACACCACCAACCCAGACACAGCGACCGGTGACGGTATTGCCATGGCCTGGCGCGCGGGATGCCGAGTCGCGAATATGGAGTTCATACAATTTCATCCGACCTGCCTGTATCACCCTTACGCTAAGTCATTCTTGATTACCGAAGCCGTGCGTGGAGAAGGTGGACTACTAAAGTTACCTGCTGCTGCAGGAGCCGCTGCAGGACAACGCTTCATGCTTAGCCACGACGAACGTGCAGAACTCGCACCGCGCGACATCGTGGCGCGAGCGATTGACTTTGAAATGAAAAAACGTGGTTTAGATTACGTTGAACTCGATATAAGCCATCAACCCGCTGACTTTTTGAAAGAACACTTCCCAACAATTTATGCGCGCTGTCTTGAGCTAGGTATAGACATTACGAAACAACCTATTCCTATCGTTCCAGCGACCCATTACACTTGCGGCGGTATCGTGACCGATTTATCGGGTCGCACTGATCTACCTGGTTTATATGCTGTTGGTGAAACAGCTTACACAGGACTACATGGCGCAAACCGTTTGGCCAGTAACTCGTTATTAGAGTGTGTGGTGCTGGGACGCGCAGCTGCCCAGCATATTGAACTTCAAGCCAAATCCAAGCAGGCAAAATTGCCGGCTTGGGATGAAAGTCGCGTCACCAACGCCGACGAAGAAGTAGTGATTACGCAAAACTGGGATGAGTTGCGTCGCTTCATGTGGAATTTCGTTGGTATCGTTCGTACCAGCAAGCGGCTAGAACGAGCGCAGCACCGCTTAGCCGTACTGAAAGAAGAAATTGACGAATATTATGCAAACTTCCGCATCACGCGTGATCTGCTTGAGTTGCGTAACTTGGTCGAAGTCGCTTCGCTGATTGTGCGGAGTGCAAAGTCACGACGTGAGAGCCGTGGATTGCATTTCAGCTTAGATTATCCGGACACATTACCCAAAGCCTTACCGACCGTGCTTTCGCCTAAACGTAAAGTAGGATCGCGCAAGTCGTAGCGGTTAAGACTACGAACTGATTAAACGACTCGCAATGAGTAATCAGTCGCTTTAATGTCTTTGGTCAGACTGCCGATAGAAATGCGATCAACACCGGTCTCAGCAATGGCGCGTATAGTTGCGCGAGCTATACCACCCGATGCTTCGAGTACAGCACGCCCTGCTGTTATCTTCACAGCATCTTGCAACATCGCTATAGAAAAATTATCTAACAATATAGATACTGCACCAGCATCTAACGCTTGCTGCAGCTCGTCGAGCGATTCAACTTCAATTTGAATGCCTACGCCAGAATTCAAAGCATTCGCCGCCGCCATCGCCGCCGCAATGCTACCCGCAGCAGCAATGTGATTTTCTTTGATGAGAATTCCATCGTACAAAGCCAAACGCTGATTTTTTCCGCCGCCCACGCGCACCGCATATTTTTGCGCAAGGCGTAAGCCAGGCACTGTTTTGCGTGTATCTAAAACAGCAGCACGCGTACCCTGAATCAAATTCACATACTCGCGTGTGTTCGTGGCGACAGCAGACAAAAACTGAAGAAAATTTAAAGCCGCACGCTCACCCGTCATCAACGCACGCGCCGGACCAGCCAGTGTGCAGACCACCGTATCCGCAACCATCGCATCACCTTCAGCTACATGCCAAGTTATCGCTATACGGGAATCAACGTGCTGCATCACTGCTTCAAACCAAGGAGCACCACACAGTACGGCAGGCTCGCGCACCACGACTCGCGCTTTAACCTGGGCTGATTCCGAAATCAGTTGCGCAGTCCAGTCGCCGCTACCAATATCTTCCGCCAGCGCAGCCCGAATATTTTCTTCAAACACGTGCGCGAGCGCCGCATCGAATGGTGCAAACGGATTATTCAGCGTACTCATGCCGGGCCAAGACCCGCAAACAAATTTTGTTCTGCTGCCAAATCGGCAGAAGGACGAACATTCGCTTTGCGCGCCGCCGCAAAATCAAGCATACGATCGATGCACGTTACCGCTTTGGCGCGGATCGCTTCATCAACTGAAATTGTATTGCGGCCGCTCTCCAAAACATCGGCTAGATTTTGCAGCGAGTTCATCGCCATCCATGGGCAATGCGCGCAACTCTTGCAGGTTGCGCTATTGCCGGCTGTCGGTGCTTCAATAAAAACCTTACCTGGTGCTGCTTGGCGCATTTTGTGCAAAATACCGTTATCAGTGGCCACAATAAATTCAGTCGCATCTAGCGACACTGTGGCTGCGATTAATTGCGAGGTAGAGCCCACTACATCCGCCAGCGCCACCAAGGCTGCCGGTGACTCAGGATGCACAAGAATTTTTGCATTCGGATGATCGCGCTTGAGTAATTCGAGCTCTATCCCTTTAAATTCGTCATGCACCAAACAGGAACCCTGCCATAACAGCATATCGGCGCCGGTTTGCTTTTGAATGTAGCTACCCAGATGACGATCGGGCGCCCACAGAATTTTTTTACCCTGCGCATGTAGATGCGCTACGATGTCTAAACCTATAGACGAGGTGACCATCCAATCAGCGCGTGCTTTCACTGCTGCACTTGTATTAGCGTAAACAACCACAGTACGGTCAGGATGCGCATCGCAAAACGCAGAAAACTCATCCGCAGGACAACCCAAATCTAATGAGCAGGTCGCATCTAGATCAGGCATGAGTATCGTTTTATCAGGCGATAAAATTTTTGCTGTTTCACCCATGAAGCGCACACCAGCAACCACCAAAGTTTGCGCAGCATGATCGCGCCCAAAACGGGCCATCTCGAGAGAATCAGAAACACAACCGCCAGTTTCTTCCGCCAGATCCTGCAAATCTGAATCGACGTAATAATGTGCAACCAGCACGGCACCTTTTTCTTTCAGTAGGCGACGAATTTTCTCTTTGAGTTGAAGCCGTTGATTCGGCGACACAGCCTCGGGCACACGCGACCACGCTGATGCCAAACCACGACCACCTTCCACTAAGGGGCGTTCAAATTCTATAGTTTTGATTTCCATACGTTGTGGGCTCCGGCCCATCGTGTCTCAGAAAAAAATGGCGCTGGATACGAGCACTCAGTGTTAAGTATCCGTAGCGAAGTTGTGAAGTTTATCACCGGCGCACCGGTCTAGCAGGAAGCTGAGCGACGACGAATGTTAAACGCTCAGATGAAGACTAAATTCTTCTGCGTAGGACGTCAGGCGGCAGTGCGCTCCGACTGGCAGTGTAAGTTTGTCGCGCACATGACCAAACGGCAATCCGCTCAGAATCGGTACCTGAATATGCTTACGTAGATACGCCAGCATGGCCGCAAAGTCATAGCCATTATCGTAATCAGTCAATTTATAGGAAGAAAAATCGCCCAAGATAATGGCTTGCTGATTGTGTAAAACACCCGCGTACAATAACTGCAATATCATCCGTTCAATGCGGTAGGGATGCTCATTGATGTCCTCAACAAAAAGAATCCCCTGCTCTATTTTGGGCATCCAGCGGGTACCGATTAAATGCGTCAGTAGGGCAAGGTTGCCACCCCAGAGTTTGCCTTCGCATTCCATCTCAGGATTGCCACTAGCTTTTGTAGACACATCGAAATGGGATGAAGAAAGCGCTTGCCAAAAATGCTGGTGCGTGAATTCACTCACATCTGCACGACTAAAATCATCACAAATCATCGGTCCGGCATAGCTCACTGCATGCTGAGTCAGCAAACCCATGTGAATCGCTGTGAAATCACTATGCCCAACAAAACGCTTACCGCTATTGGCAAGCAGAGCGAAATCAATATCGGGTAACAAACGCGATAACCCATAACCACCGCGTAAAGCAATCACCAACTCAACGTCAGGATGTTTAGCGGCATTGTGTAGTTGAGCTAAGCGCTCCGCATCAGTCGCGGCAAAGCGCTGATAGCGATCATTCGCGGCACTAAAATCATGGACCTGATGACCTAAATCACGCAGATGCTGCAGCCCGCGCAAATACGCCGCCTGATCGATGGCATAGCCACTGGGCGCAACAATAGCGATGTGACGTGAAGGCATAGTCATAACAATCTCACGATTCAGTGCGTAATTGTTGGCGACGCTCAGCGAAAAAAGATGAAAGCATTTTTCCACATTCCTCGGCCAGCACGCCGCCGTCAAGCTGGGTCTGATGATTCAGTTTTTTTTCAGCAAACAGGTTCATGACTGAACCGCATGCACCTGTCTTTGGATCGCTCGCACCAAACACCACGCGTGCTAAGCGTGCATGCATCATCGCGCCAGCACACATCGCACACGGCTCGAGGGTCACGTAGAGCGTGCAATCGACCAAACGGTAATTACCTAACTTTTGCGCAGCTGACCGCAGCGCATTAATTTCAGCGTGCGCAGTCGGATCATGCTGACCTATCGGCTGGTTATAACCTACGCTAACCACCTCACCATCTTTCACAATTACAGCTCCAACGGGCACTTCACCCGCCATCTTGGCTTCAGCAGCGGCATTCATCGCCATGCGCATGAAGGCCTGATCGCTCACGCGCTCTCCGTAATCTCGGCCCAACAGTTAGGCGTTTCATGCAAAACGAGTTTATGCAATTTCAACCCCGTGCCAAAACGATCCCAATAGACAGGCTTGAGAATATCAAATGCCGTACGCGCTAAATTCTCAACGGTAGGTATTTTGTTAATCACTACTGTTTTGTGATCCGGTATTCCCGCTAAAAATTCGCGGACCGGTTTATCTTTTTCATACACAATAAACGCGTGATCCCAAACATCCACCAGATGCTGGTGAGCCAGTGATTTGACATCAGAAAAATCCATCAACATGCCGTTATCTGAACTGCCCTCTTCTTCGATCACCTCGCCTACCAAGGTTATTTCAATCGTGTACCGATGGCCATGCAAATTGCGGCACTGACTTTTATGGTCAGGAATTCGGTGCCCCGCATCAAATTCCAGCTTGCGTGTAATAGTTATCATTGGTTCAGGGTATATGCAGCAATTTATGAGTTTGTATCGATAAGCGCCATTGTGGCTGCTGCTTGCAGGTGTCGATAGCTAGTTGAGTATTTTTTTCTTTGTCTGGCCCATCCATGGGCTGCAGAAAGTGATAACGGAAGTTCATGGCTGCAAAGCGCTCTAAATCTTGCGCCGCTTGCGGAATGACGACTTTAATTTCATCGCCTCGGTTGACCACCTGTACTGATCCCTGTTTCGGGCTAACACAGACCCAGTCGACCCCTGCGGGGACAGGTAGAGTGCCATTGGTTTCTATCGCCACTTCGAATCCACGTTCATGCAAGGCAGTGATTAGCGCCTCATCAAGTTGTAGCAAAGGTTCACCGCCGGTGCAGACAACATACTTCGGCAAGCTCGACAGGGTTGAGGGCCACTGCGCGTCAACCACGGCAGCCAAGGCCTGGGCCGAATCGTATTTTGCTCCTAGCACTCCATCGGTACCGACAAAATCGGTATCGCAAAACTGGCAAATGGCCGATGCCCGGTCTGCCTCGCGGCCAGACCACAAATTGCAACCGGCAAAGCGACAAAACACCGCCGGCCGGCCTGTTTGCGCTCCTTCACCTTGCAAGGTATAAAAAATTTCTTTGACGCTGTACACCAGCGACGCTCCCGCCTATGACTCGAAGGCCGAATTATCCATTAAATCTGAACATCCGCCTCGAATCCGAGAATATTGCGTTTGGGCCCCAGCGTGTTAGACAGGAAAACGAATGGTAAAGACGGTGCCATGACCGTTCTCACCCGAACCTACCTCGATGACAGCGTCATGGTCTTCAACAATATCGCGCACGATGGCCAAACCTAATCCACTACCCGGTTGCGATTGATCTAGCCGGTAAAAACGACTAAAGATTTTTTCTTTTTCGGTATCTGGAATACCGGGGCCATCATCTTCGACGGTAAGCACGCCATAACCATAGTCTTGAGCGCAGCTAACCGTCACAACGCTACCCTCGGGCGAATAACGTAGCGCATTATCGACAAGATTGTCGATTAAATCACGCAACAAGAAGCGATCACCTTTGACAAAGGTAGGCCGTAAATCAAAACCGATATCGATATTCTTTTTAGTGGCCTGATCTACAAAATTTTGGACCGACTCAGACACTATTTCATCCAACGATAGCCGCTCTAAACGATTACGCTCAAAATGACCTGGCTCTGAACGCGCCAGTGCCAGCAACTGGTTAGCCTGTCGCGCCATCCGTTCTGTGGACACCATCATCAAGGCTGTCGATTGCGCCGTATCGGGATCATCACGATGATGCGCCTGTAACCACTCAAGCTGAGCTTTAAAACCCGCTAAGGGCGTTCGTAGTTGATGCGCTGCATTAGCCAAAAAATCTTGTTTAGCGCGAGCACTGTCCTGTACTCGCGCCAACAAAACATTAATGGCACGAATAAATGGCACCACCTCACGTGGCGCTTTGTTCAAAGGTACTTCAGACAAATCATCAGTTTTACGAAGCTCGAGGTTTTGCTGTAACTCGCCCAATGACAACAGGCCTTTATTTAGTGCGACCCAAACAACCGCTGGAATCAGTAACAACAACAGCAATTCGAGAACTAACAGAGAGAGAAAAATACGGAGTTTGAACTGCAGTCGCTTTATCCGCGTTTCAGCCACTCCAATCAGAATTGGCTCGCCGCCCACCACGGTGCGAAGTGATATCGCGCGAATTTCTTCGCCGCGCATAGTTGAAAGGTAGGCAATCCAGGTATTGGCCTGATCAGGTGCACGCAGGACGGGGAAATCTAAATCACCCGCAATGGTTTTTCCTTGAATATCACGAACAACGAAGAAAATTTCATCGAAATGGTCTACTCGCAAAACCTGTTCTGCCTGCTGAGTCAGTTGAAGTTCGACCGAATTGCCTGCTTCTTGTACGTGAGGCACGAGTGCCCACGCAGCATCCGCCAAACTCTGATCTAACGCTGTTTGTGCAGGCAACCATGCCAACCAATAAATGGCGGTAGCACCAGCCAAATTCACAAGCATCAGCGGTATGACTAACCATCGCAGTAGCTTGCCACGCAAACTCATCGTGCAGATTGCTCCAGCATATAACCGAAACCACGAATGGTCTTGATGGAAATACCGGCCTTATCGATTTTTGCGCGTATGCGTGAAATGTAGACCTCGACAGCATTCAAAGTCACTTCTTCGCCCCAGGGCAAAATAGCATCAATGATTTGCTGTTTTGAGACAACGCGCGAGGCGTGTTGCATCAGATATTCGAGTACAGCCCATTCACGCGCAGAAAGTTCTATCGTTAAACCATCGATGGTGGCGCGCCGCGCAAACGGATCCAGCTGCAATCCACCCAACTGTAAATCGACTGGCCGTGGGTTACTACGCCTGACCAGCGCTTTCAGTCGCGCCACCAACTCTGGTGCTGCGAACGGTTTGACTAAATAATCATCCGCACCCATCTCCAACCCGCGCACACGATCTTGTACGTCATCACGCGCTGTCAACAACAACACAGGCAATTGACTACCGCGCGCGCGCAAACGACGTACAACTTCAAATCCATCGATGCCGGGTAATCCAATATCTAGCACGGCGACCGACATTTCACGGGCTTGCAGCGCGCGGTCGGCATCGTCACCGTTATGCACGACATCGACCACCATACCGTGACCGCGCAATATTCGTGCAATACCATCGGCCAGCACTGGATCGTCTTCTACTAGCAATACATGCATGTTTGGTCCAAGTATCATCGTATTTACTCGGTTATTTTGCCAGAGACTGAGGATTCGCTGGAGGAATCGGCGGGGACGGCGGAATAATCGGCGCCGCATCATCGTTAAACCACGGAAAAGCTAAGGGCAACAGCAATAGCGTAAAGAAGGTCGCCGAAATCACACCACCGACAATCACCGCCGCAAAAGGGCGCTGCGTCTCAGATCCAATGCCGTGTGAGAGCGCCGCCGGCAGCAAACCCAAACCTGCCATCAAGGCTGTCATCAGAATCGGACGAAGGCGCGACACAGCACCTTCAATCGCCGCAGTTAGCACATTCTTTTCTTTATGGAGCAGCTCAACAATTTGCTCCACCATGATCACACCGTTTTGCACTGAAATACCAGCGACAGCGATAAAGCCTACCGCAGCTGATACGGAAAAATGCAAACCTGCGAGGGCCAATGCAGCGATCCCACCAATCATAGAACCTGGGACGATCAACAGCACCAAAATCGCTTTACGAACAGATCCAAACGCCCAAAACAATAAAGAGAAAATCAGCAACAAGGTAATCGGCACAATAATCGCTAGTCGTTTAACTGCGCGCTGCTGATTTTCAAATTGCCCACCCCAAGTAATCGTGTAGCCAGGTGGCAGCACCACTTTTTCGCGAACTTTTTTCTGCGCTTCACGAACAAAACTACCTTGATCTCGACCTAACAAATTCGCCTTGACTGATGCACTGCGTCCGCCAGCCTCACGACTGATACGCGCAGCGCCTTGTCGAGTTTGTATGCGTGCTAATTCACCCAAACTCACCGTCCCTGCGCCATTCGGCAAACTCACTTGCACTAGTGCGACATCATCAATCGCGTTTCGATAGTTTTCTTTCAGACGAACCGTGACATCAAATCGTTTGTCGCCTTCATAGAACGTATTGACCGCCATTCCGGCAAGAGCTGTTTGTATCGCCAGATTCACATCCACCACATTCACACCAAGACGCGCAATTTTTTCTCGATCAATAGCGATATCCAATTCACTCTGACCACTAATCGGTATCGCAGCCACATCTGCAGAGCCGCGTATCCCTTTGAGTATGTGCGCAATCTGCTCGCTTTTTTCACTCAGAATTTCAAGATCAGGACCATAAATTTTGATTGCTATCTCACCTTTGACACCCGACAACGCTTCTTCCACACTATCTTGAATGACTTGCGAAAAATTGGTGGGAACGCCCGGGATTCTTCGTATTTTTTTACCCATATCGGCGACCAAAGCCTCCTTAGAGGAAAAGCGCCATTCTCCAGCGGGTTTAAGATCGGCCAAAATCTCCATGTTGTTCGGGCCTTTGGGATCTGTTCCATCATCGGGCCGACCTACATGCGAGACCACACTTTTTACTTCGGGATAGCTGCGCAAGATTTGCCTGACTTGTCGCTCTATTCCTTTGGTGGTGTCCAACGATGTCGCTGGAGGCAAAGAAATAGTAAGCCAGATATTGCCCTCATCGAGCTTAGGTACAAATTCACTACCCAACAACGGCGAAAGTAAAAACGCCACGGCCATCACCGCACCCGACGACATAATCACCACAAATCGATGCAATGCCGCCCAGCGCAAAAATAAGCGATAGCGTTGCTGCAAACTATCCATCCATCCTATGTGCTTCTCTTCCATCGTATGCTTTTGCATAGTCACAGCGAGCAAAGTCGGCACTAAGGTCATGGTGAGTATCACCGCACCTAGCATCGCAAAAGATAAGGTCAAGGCGACCGGGGCAAAGATTTTTCCTTCAACACGCTGGAACGTAAAAATGGGAATGAAGGCCACAATGATGATGGCTTTAGCAAACAAAATTGGATGCCCCATCTCAACAACCGTACGTCGCAACGAAGCCAAGCGCAGGGCAGAGCTGGCTTCATTATTTAAACCAGGCTCTACTGTATTCAGCGCGAGACGTACCATCAACGCCTCAACCAACACCACCGCACCATCAATAATGATACCGAAGTCAACCGCACCTAAAGAAATCAGATTAGCGGGAATGTTGCGGATATCCAGCATGATGAAAGCACATAGCAGCGATAGTGGAATCACCGTCGCCACAATCAACGCAGCGCGCCAATTACGCAAAAAAATCACCAAGATGGCGATCACCAGCGCTGCGCCCACCAGTAAATTTTCTGCCACCGTTTTTACGGTATGCGCAATTAACTCCGTCCTATCGTAAATCGGATGGATTTTTACGCCGGGTGGAAGCTTAGAACTAATCTGTTCAACTTTATCTTTGACCTCGCTAACAACGCGCGCAGCGTTACCGCCTTTAGTCATTTGCACTATGCCTTCAACTACTGTGTCTCTGTCGTTATACGCAACAATGCCTGATCGACTACGCGCACCAATCGTGGCTTCGGCCAAATCAGAGACCAACACTGTCTTGCCCTCTTTTGCCTTTACGACCACACGACCAATATCTTCCACGCTCGCAAAAATACCCATGCCACGAATGACCAATGCCTCATCACCCCGCCGCACAAAACCGCCACCGACATTGGCCGAATTATTCATCAAGGCCGTGCTTAGCTGATCGATCGATACGCCATAGCGTTTTAGTGCATAGGGATCGATGCGCACTTGGTACTCTTTGATCGTGCCGCCAAAGCTCACTACATCGGCCACATTCGGCACAATACGCAAGTTAGGTCTTATCACCCAATCTTGAATTGCCCGCACCTCGGTGATGGGCATGTCTTTAGGCGCTTCTAAGACGTAACGATAAATTTCACCGACCGCGGTCGTGAGTGGCGCCAGAGTGGGCTGCACGCCCAATGGCAAGGTGACGTTTTGTAGTTTTTCTAAAACCTGCTGCCGTGCAAAATAATCATCGGTGCCGTCACCAAAAGTCAATGTGACAACTGATAAGCCAGAAATAGAAACTGAGCGCAGCTGCGTTTGGCGCGGCACACCCGACATTTCCCGTTCAATCGGCAAGGTGACGTTACGCTCAACTTCTTCCGGTGCTTGGCCTGGGTATTGAGTGACGACGAGTACCTGCACATCTTGCACATCGGGGAAAGCTTCAATCGACAGATTCGATACAGCGCGATAGCCAAACGCACAGAGGGCTGCAGTCATCACCAGCACGAATACGCGCTGGGTCAGAACAAATTCAATGAGCTTATTGAGCATCAGCGGCCGCCTCAGAGTTCAACAGTAAGGCTCCTTCAACTACCACGCGGTCACCCCCAACAAGTCCCGAGTCAACGAAGGAGTGATCATTGCCTCGCAATGCCAGCTTGACTTGTCGTTTGTGGAAAGTGCCGGGTTCGGTTTCCACGAATACGTAAACGTAAATACCTTGGGTAACCAGACTGGTATTGTGAACGCGTATGCCCTTGACTTCGCCATCGGCGAGAAACGATACGCGAGCAAACATTTCAGGCTTGAGTTTGAGATCTGCATTTTTGATAGAACAGCGCACCTGCACGCGACGAGTGACTGGATCAACAGCGACCCCAATCCGCTCAACCGTGGCATTAAACATCTGGTTCGGCCAGGCATCTGTCTCCAAACTCACCTTTTGACCGATATGTACATGTGAGAGCGATTTTTCGGGTACATCAACCAGAACCCACAATTGAGTCGTGTTGGTCACCAAAAATAACGGCGCTTGATTATCTGATCGAATTTCCTGACCGGGATTGACATTACGCTCGACGACGACACCCGCTAAAGGAGAGCGCAATAAAAATTTGCCGTTCTCATGGCCAGATGACTGCAAATTTCTGAGCCGCTGTGACGTACGCCGAGTATCTGCTTGCGCGAGTCGATAATCTGCTTCAGCCGATTCAAATTCTTTGCGGGCGATGACTTCGTTATCGTATAAATTTTTTGATCGCTCATAGCCAAGTCGTTTACGTGCTTCTTCGCTGGTCGCTTTGGATAATTCAGCTTCAGCGGCAGCTAGATCAGGCGAATCGATTTCCAACAAAGCCGCACCGCGACTCACTTGATCGCCCACACCCGCACGCAAAGCAATCACACGCCCTGCGATAGGTGAACTGATGCGCGAGGTCACATTTTCGTCATATACCAAACGACCGTTGACTGGATCTGCTGCTGGCATAGCTTCGATAGCGACTGGCTCACTTCGAATCGCTGATAGTTGTGGCTCGCCACGCTCAAAATGCACAACGCCAGGCTCATGCGTTTGCGGTTTGTTTTTATCTAATTCGGCTTCATGTTTGGCACTTCGATTTTCAACAACTGCCACAGTCGCTACTGCCGCCCCGACGATAGTCAGTAAGACCACCACTTTTGTTATTGTTTTCATTAACGGGATTCCTGAGTGATTGCGGTGGCCGCCTGCCAGGCAGCCAATGCCTTACTAAATTCAACTTGTGCAGCCAGTGCGTCGAGACGCGTGGCTCGCAAGGTACGCCGCGCATCCAGCACATCCATAATGCCAACCGCTCCATTTTTATACGCAAACTCGGCCGCATTCGCTGCTTTTTCTGCGGCGAGTAATAATTCATCGCGATTGCGGCGAACCCGCTCCGCCGAGCTACTAAGTGCTGACCACGCCAAACGAATTTCATTCTCTGCGATGGCGCGTGCGCGCAGCAAACTCTGTTCAGCTGCAGTGCGCGCGGCCTGTGCGGCGAGAATTTCACCTTGGTAGTAATAGTTGGTAAAGAGCGGGACCTGAACTGAAAATCCTACGCTGCTGCCGTTGCCATGAATTGCGTCACCTGGTTGCGGATAATGTTCGAATTGCATACCCACTGAAATATCGCGTGTTCGTAATGATTGCGCTAATCGATTACCAGCATCGGCTGCATCAACTCGCGCCATTGCAGCCCGAACATCGGGGCGTTGCGCGATGATGTCTTTGAATTGACGATCGGATAAAGGTTCAGGCCTAGTTAATTCCGCCCAAGGGTCGACGGCCTCAAGGCTATCCATACGCTCGGTTAATCCCAGAATCAACGCCAATGTGCGTCGAGCTATACCCAACTCATTTTTGGCTGACTCAACCTCATTTTGCGAACGCAACGCATCAACGCGCACACGCTCAACATCTGAACCTGCAATATCACCTGCCGACTTGCGTAACTGAGCCGCTGACAGCATGGATTCCATCAGACGCGAGGTCTCGAGGGTAGCCGCGCGTTTTTCTTGTGCCGCCTTCAAATCAATATAGGCTTGCGAAACGATCAAGCCAAGCTGTCGCTCGGTATCAACAACATCGGACTGAACGGCTTGCATCAGTGTTTGCGCATTTTCTTGACGCAGCTCTCGTTTGCCACCACGTTCAATCAGCTGATCTATCCTAGCGATAGCATCTATCGATCGATTCCACAAACGCCCACTGCCTCCACCGTTGGTAGTGTTAATGCTATTGGTGGCGAGGGTTAAGCTGGGATTCGGTGCGGCGCCCGCAATCATGACATTGGCTTTCGCACTATCGATCGCGCTGCGGGCTAACTTGAGATCGTAATTTCGCTCGCGCGCCAGGGATTGAGCTTCCAACAACGTCAGTGGCCACGATGGGTCCTGAGCATAAGTGCTGGAAGCAAATGCTATCGCCAGCATCGCCGTCAGCAGGGAAAAAGAAAACTTCACAAAATCGCCTATTAGAGGTACTGCGCCAACTTAAGAAATGATGCTGCAGCGTACTTATATAAGCTGTCTTAGGCCTGATCAATTCCTGACGAAAAGCTGACATGTGTAAGGTGGGGTTACAAAAAAACACCGGGCCTAAGCCCGGTGTTTTTTCACTTCAGTTGAGATAAAAATCAGGCTGCTTCAGGTACGCTGGGCAAACCAGATAAAGCCATCGCTAATTCTTTCTCGTCATATTTGTCATCTTTGAGGTCACCTGCAAAGTAAGCCGAGTAGGCCGCCATATCGAAATGACCGTGACCGCAGAGATTGAAGAGAATGACTTCGCTCTTACCTTCACGCTTACAACGCAGCGCTTCTTCGATCGCTCCTTTGACCGCGTGATTAGCTTCCGGTGCAGGCACGATACCCTCTGCTTTGGCAAACAACACGCCGGCCGCAAAGCACTCAGTCTGATGGTAGGCCACGGCTTCGATCAAATTCAATTCTTTTAGATGCGACACCAATGGCGCCATGCCGTGATAACGCAAGCCACCGGCATGGAAACCTGGCGGTGTAAAAGAAGAGCCGAGTGTGTGCATCTTGGTCAGCGGTGCCATGTGACCTGTGTCACCAAAGTCATACGCGTATTTACCGCGTGTCAGGGATGGGCACGCCGCTGGCTCAACTGCCACGATGCGAGGCTTAGGACCACCACGCAAGCCGGCACCGATAAATGGGAATGCAATACCCGCAAAATTCGAACCGCCACCCGTGCAACCAACGATCACGTCTGGATAGGCATCAGCCATCGCCATTTGTTCCATCGATTCGATACCGACGATGGTTTGATGCATCAACACGTGATTCAGTACGGATCCCAATGCGTACTTGGTATCGTCATTCGTTGCAGCGATTTCCACTGCTTCTGAAATAGCGATACCCAAGCTACCAGGATGCGCCGGTGTTTTTTCTAACACTGAGCGACCGTAGTTGGTTTCGTTCGATGGCGATGCCACACAACGTGCTCCGTAAGTTTCCATCACAGCGCGACGGTATGGCTTTTGGTCGTAGGACACTCTGACCTGAAACACAGTCACATCAATGCCGTACAGTGAACCTGCAAATGACAGTGAGGTGCCCCACTGACCTGCACCCGTTTCTGTCGTTAAGCGTTTCACGCCAGCTTGTTTGTTATAAAAAGCTTGCGGAATCGCGGTGTTCGGCTTGTGACTACCCGCGGGACTCACGCCTTCATATTTGTAATAAATTTTCGCCGGTGTGCCGAGTGCTTTTTCAAGACCATACGCACGAAACAATGGCGCCGGACGCCATAAGCGATACACATCACGAACGGGTTCAGGAATATCAATCTCACGATCTTGCGAAACTTCTTGCATAATCAATTCCATTGGAAACAAGGGCGCGAGATCATCCGGACCAATCGGATTTAGCGTACCAGGATGCAGTACTGGCGGCAGTGGTTTAGGCAGATCCGCTTGAATGTTGTACCAACGACGTGGAATGCGGTCTTCAGGTAATAAGAATTTGACTTGATTCGACATCAGAGTGTCTCCGTTTTTTATGGTTATCAGTGCGCTGCGTAAGCACTATCTTTAGCAGCCAAACAAACATACTTTTTTGGCAATTTTTTATCGATTACCGAGAAAATCGTCCAACCCGAAATTTACTTCGTGAAAGCAGGTTTCGTCTATCACTGAACGCTAAAAGAAAAACCCCCTGCATTAACAGGGGGTTAGAAGACCACATTAGTACGATTACCTACTGTCGTCTTACTTAGCTTTTAAGCATTCACTCATGAAGGCCTTACGCTCGTCGCCCTTCTTGCCGGTGGCTTCCTTGTTACAGGTCACCATCTTATTTTGCTGCGAATTCTTAGGAGCTTCAGCGGGTGCTTCAGGCTTTTTGCTCAAACAGTCTTTCATAAAAGCCTTGCGCTCATCACCTTTTTTGCCAGTCGCATCTTTATTGCAAGTGGCCATTTTGTTTTGCTGTTCATTCGCTGCAAACGCAGGATTCAAGGCCAGCAAACCCAACAAGGCCAGCGCCGTCATTATTGATTTCATTATCTCTCCACGATGTCTCGGTACGGGATGGAATAGTCGTCACAGACCTCCCCGCTACAGTCTGTTACGCAAAACTATAAAACGCCAACCTTACAGAATTTATACAAGCACGCTGCCAAGCGACTTTTTTTCTAATTAGCTGAACTGCTGCCAGAGCCAGGCCGCCACACGCAGCGCCACCTTATCTTCGCCCGGCCTCCCTACCACTTGCAAACCCACAGGCATGCCCGAACTACCCTTATAAAACGGCAAATGAACGCACGGCAAACCCAACAAAGTCCATACACGGCCAAATACCGGATCACCCGTCTGACTCAAGGTCGGGGGAGCTTCTCCTACCGCGCTGGGTGCAAGCACCACTTCATACTCACCAAATGCAGCAGACACTGCGGCTCGAGCCGAATACGCCAACTGCAAATTAGCGCGGTGCTGATCGATTGAAATCTGCTGACCCATAGCGAGTACTTCGCGCAAGCCGGGACTCAATTCACTCGAGTGCTGCAAACGCTCGTATGCCAGTGAACGCACCAAATCAAAGCCCATGATTTCTTTTTGCGCTTGCAGTAATCCAGCAAAACTATCCGGCAGCGTTAATTCGCGCACGCGATGACCTGCTTTGGCAAACATCGATGCCGCATGCTGCATCGCCTGTTGAGTATCTTCATCGGCGAATGACCATTCATGCGTATGACACAAGGCGATGCGCGGTGCGAGCGATGTTTCTAAATGAAGCAGACTGTGATCTCCACTCGCAGCCGCTGCAAACAACGCCACATCCTCCACCGAGCGTCCTAAAAATCCCAGTGTATCGAGCGAGTCAGATAGAGGTTTTACACCTGAACGATTTATTAAACCAAAGCTCGGTTTGTAGCCAACGATGCCGCAAAACGCTGCTGGGCGAATGACGGAAGCTGCTGTTTGTGAAGCAAACGCCAAGGGCACCATATGGTCCGCAACTGCTGCCGCCGAACCACTTGATGACCCACCTGGTGTGTGGGTGAGTCGATGAGGATTGCGCGTTTTACCCGGTGTGAATGTGGCGAATTCTGTTGTGACTGTTTTGCCCAACATGATCGCGCCTTGCTCGCGACACAAAGCAACCACCGAGGCATCCGCCGCTGGTTGCTGCGATTGATAGATACTCGAACCATACGTGGTAGGCATGTCGAAGGTATCAAACAAGTCTTTTACGCCAATGGGCAAGCCGTGTAGCAAGCCATGAATCGGGCCTTTATCTAACTGCTGCGCATTATTTAATGCGGCATCGGCGGCCACATGAATCCAGGCTTTCACATCCTCTTCGCGAGCATCGATACGATCCAAACAAGCGCGCACTAGTTGCTCAGCTTTGATTTCTCTAGCCGCTAACTTTTTGGCTAAAACACTAGCATCCAGTTGATTCAGTGGGATGGACATAGCTGATCCTTATAGTTTTGTGCGCTTAAGAGCGTGTCATTGAAAAGACAGCTTTGAACGCTAACAGTATAAGGTGATCAACGCCATGAAAAAAGACTTGCCGGTTTGAGAAGCTAATAAAAGCGAACCAATTTAGCTTCTCAAACCGTTTACAGCTGCGGTGCATGCCGGCGTTGTTGCAAAATAAAACTTATTTACGGTAGAGCCAGCTCCAAATCGATGACCTGCGATTGTTGTCATCTGTTGAAGGTGAATCGGATTTACCCCACAAGCGACTCAGTAGCTTTTTAGCGCTTACCCATAAAAGAATCGATGCGTTGAGTGCAGGCTTTTCTGACTCAATCGTGGCTTCATCGTCAATCGAAGGCTGCATTAGCTTTTGTCTAAATTGATCGGCAAACTGAGACAAAATTACGTCCGATACAGGACCGATCATTCGAGAACCAAACTGCGCTAGCTGACCATTCACGGTGACTTCAGCTTGTCCATGCAGAAGAGTTTCGTGATTTTTTTTATCCACCAAATTCGCCGTTAGTTTCATCGTAGCGGATGAGCCACTTTTATCGGTGCCCGTGGCCATCAATATGAGTTTATGAGCTGATGTATCGATCATCACAAGTTCCAAATGGCCAGCGAATTGAAGTCTCATCGGACCGATACTCACCATCACAAGACCTACAAAATGCGAAGCATCGATTACCTGAGTAATCGATGCTCCCGGCATGCAGGTCGCAACGCGAGGTATATCAGACAGCAGTCGCCAACATTCGGCAACCGCTGCTTTGATAACGAAGGATTTCTCTAGTTCGACCTTCATAGCCTGATCCTAGTGCGCCAGGCCATGCGCTTTGAGCGTTTTCCACACACGATAAGCGGTGTGAGGCAGCTCGAGGTGCGTCACGCCCAGATGTGCAAAGGCATCAACGATGGCCGCTGTAATAGTCGGCACCGAACCCACATGCGGTGATTCGGCCACACCTTTTGCACCTAAAGGATGATGCGGTGAAGGCGTCACCGTGAAGTCAGTTTCCCAATGCGGAGTCTCCACGGCAGTCGGCACAAAATAATCTATCAGCGTGTTGCCTTGAATATTGCCCTGCTCGTCAAATGAAAGTAGTTGACCCATAGCCACTGCAAAACCTTCAGTCAAGCCACCATGAATCTGACCTTCAATCACCATAGGATTAATACGCGTGCCGCAATCGTCTAAGGCATAGAAACGCCGAATTTTGGTTTCGCCAGTTCCCTTGTCGATATCCACCACACATAAATACACTCCAAACGGAAACGTAAAATTAGGTGGGTCGTAGTAATGCACTGCTTCTAAACCTGGCTCCATACCAGCGGGTGGTTTGTTGTAAGCAGCCCAGGCGATTTCTGTCATGGTTTTAAAACGCGCGGCATCACCGCGAACTTTAAAGCGATCGATTTCCCATTCGAGATCGTTTTCACCGACTTCTAACATGTGAGCTGCGAATTTTTTAGCTTTGGCATGAATTTTTCTAGCCGCCATCGCAATCGCTGCTCCTCCGACCGGTGTTGAGCGTGATCCGTAAGTACCCAATCCATACGGAGCGGTGCTGGTATCACCTTCTTCGACTTGAATTACGTCGGATGAAATACCTAATTCGGTCGCGATAATTTGCGCATACGTTGTTTCGTGGGCCTGACCTTGTGAAATGGTTCCCATACGAGCAATCGCACTGCCGGTTGGATGCACACGAATTTCGCATGAGTCAAACATGCCTACGCCTAAGATGTCACACATCTTGCTCGGGCCAGCACCCAGCACTTCGGTAAAGCTCGCTAAACCAATACCCATCAAGGTTGTTGAATCAGGGTCGGCACGTTTGGCGGCTTGCTCGGCACGTAATGCTGTGTAATCAACCGCTGTCAAAACTTTGTCTAATGCGGTGTGATAGTCGCCGGAATCGTATTCAAAACCAAACGCCGAGGTATAGGGAAACTGATCCTTGCGAATAAAATTGATACGTCGAATTTCAGCTTTATCCATTTTCAGCTTTTGTGCTAACACATCAATCAAGCGCTCAATCAAATACACCGCTTCGGTTACCCGAAATGAACAGCGATATGCAACACCGCCCGGTGCTTTGTTGGTATAAACACCTTCGACCATGCAGTGCGCAACTGGGATGTCATACGAGCCTGAGCAAATATGAAACAAGCCCGCCGGATACTTAGTTGGATCAGCACAAGCATCAAACGCACCGTGATCTGCAATCACATGGGCTCGCAAACCTAAAATTTTTCCATCGCGAGTGGCAGCCAGTTCACCCGTCATGTGGTAATCGCGTGCGAAAGCCGTTGAGGATAAATTTTCTATCCGGTCTTCAACCCATTTAACCGGACGCCCCAACACAATTGATGCCACGATCGCGCAGACATAACCCGGATACACACCAACCTTATTGCCAAAGCCACCGCCGATATCCGGCGAAATAATACGAACTTTTGATTCAGGAATACCCGACAACATCGACACCACGGTTCTAACAATGTGCGGAGCCTGACTAGTTATGTACGTGGTTAATTCACCGCGCACAGGATCAAAGGAAGCCACTGCACCGCAAGTCTCTAACGGACAAGGATGAACCCGCGGATACAGCAGATCTTCTTTTACAGTGATTGCAGCCTGACTAAACGCGGTATCGGTTGCCTCTTTATCGCCCGCCTCCCAACTAAAAATATCATTATGGTGATAGCGCTTACCGTGAGCGCCTTCATCTTTACCCGCCAAATCTTCACGTAACACTGGCGCATCTTTTTCTAATGCTTTACGCGGATCAATCACAACCGGTAGTTCTTCATAATCCACACGAACTGCAGCAACACCATCCGCAGCGATATAACGATCTTCCGCCACCACGACCGCCACCTCTTGCATTTGAAAATGCACTTTTTCATCCGCCAATACTGCCGCGACATCGCCTGCGAGTGTTGGCATCCAATGTAATTTCAATGGCTTGAGATCATCTGCTGTGAGAACTGCGAGCACACCAGGAATAGCGAGCGCCGCTTCTTTATGAATTTTTTTAATTCGTGCATGAGCAAAAGGTGAACGAACAATATCGATGTGAACCATGCCAGGTAACTTAATGTCGTCGACATACTTTCCTTTGCCCTGAATGAAACGCGCATCTTCTTTACGAGGGCGCGATTCGCCTATACCCATCAGCGCCGCTTTGCGATCAGGTGCATTCATGAAAATCTCCGTTCTTTATTTTGATTAGCTCAATAAACTAATTAAGGAATTAAACCGTCGCAGTTTCGGTGGCTTGGGTGCGCAACATTTCGGCGGCTCGCTGAATCGCCTTAACGATGTTTTGGTAGCCAGTGCAACGGCAAAGATTGCCGGACATGCCCATTCGAATTTCATCCTCAGTCGGGTTGGGGTTTTCTTGCAAGAAGCGATAGGCGCGCATCAGCATGCCGGGGGTGCAGAAGCCGCATTGCAACCCATGCTCTTGTGAAAAACTGAGCTGAACCGCATGCAAAACAGCACCACTGGCGAGACCTTCGACCGTCGTGACACTTTTCCCATTGCATTGCACTGCAAGCGTCGTGCACGATTTGATCGACTGTCCATCAACATCAACCGTGCACACACCGCAGTGACTGGTGTCGCAACCGATATGAGTGCCAGTCAGATTTTGTTGTTCGCGTAAAAAATGAACTAACAACAGGCGCGTATCAACCTCGGGTTCAACTTTTTTTCCATTAATCGATAAGGCTATTTTTTGCTTACTCATACACTCCCCCGTAGATTTTTTATTTGATGTTTCACTTTTTCTTTTGCCTAAATGATTAAAAACAGCGTGCGGCAGCAAGACCGATTGCGCGCTTAGTCATTTCACCTGCCATCGCTGTTTTGTACTCAACGTCGCCACGCAAATCCTCTTGTGGGTGACAAATAGTTCGTACTTGAAGAGCAACTTCGTTCATCAGATCCGGCGACAGCGTTTTGCCTACCATCAGCTGCTCTGCCGCCGTCGCACGCAAAGGCGTCGGCGCGACATTCGTCAGCCCGATACGTGCTTTGGTAATGACATCGCCCGACCGTTGCAAGACAACCGCAGCACCTGCTGTTGCCCAGTCACCTGTTTTGCGTTTGAGTTTTCGGTATGCGCAACCTGTACCTGCAGGCAGTGATGAAATTTCCAAACAAACGAGTAATTCGTCTGCTTGCATGACAGTCATGTAGGGACCGTGAAAAAAATCGACTGCCGCGACCCGACGTATACCTCGCGCACCCTGCAGCACTAGCGTGGCATCTAACGCCATCGCAATCGCAGGTTGGTCATTAGCTGGATCCGCGTGAGCGATATCGCCACCAATCGTTCCGCGATTTCTTACTTGAGGATCAGCAATTTGACGCGCAGCCTCAGCTAGCAGAGGTAATTTTTCGCGAATTAATGTGGAATTGATCAATTCATTTTCAGTCGTCATCGCACCAATACGAATCACATCACCTTGGCTTTGTATGCCGCGCAGCTCATGAATATTGGCCAAATCAATCAGATGAGCAGGCTCAGCTAAGCGCAGCTTCATCATCGGCAACAAGCTATGTCCACCCGCCAGAATTTTTGCTTCATCTCCCAAGCTAGTGAGCAAACCAATCGCTTCAGCCACCGTTCCCGGTGCGTGATAGTCGAAACCTGAAGTAATCACAGCGTCTCCTTTAAAAAGTTAGTTCCGCTGCAGGAAGCCAAGGAACTGATGCAGATCAAGTGCAGATTAAGAAGTTGCATATTCGATAACCGCACGGCTATCCTAACGTCGAACAACCGTTACAACAATTACTACTATGTTGATCAAACGCAAAGTTTGGCGCTGGCTACTACTGACCTGCATGCTGGGGTTTTGTGGCTATTGGCTATTCGAAAAAACCACTAGTTGGAGCTGGACTCTGCTGATGACAGCTGGAGTGGGAAGCGGTTGTCTAGCCTTAGCTATACTGCGCCCGCAACGATCTGGGCTGTCGCCACCCACCGTAATGCTTTCGCTGGGAATCGGTGGAATGCTGATGGGATTCGCTTGGGACTGCCTGCAAACGCCTATAGCTATGCTGGAGGCCTTGTGTATCTCTTCAAGCGGAAGATCTGTCTTTGAATCCTTGCGTTACCACCTCATGCTGCTACCGGGTATGCATGTGATGATGATTGCCGGAGGATTAACCGCAATACCGACGTTGCGTTTGATGCGGCCCGAATGCAGAAAATTGTGCGCACTGTTCGCACAAAACATACTGTGCTCAAGCTGGATGCTATTAGGCATGACCGTCGGTGGCACCCTGTTTGTTCAAGCACTTAGTGCCAACTATGGAATGAACTTGGGCCGTATGCTAGGTGGGATGATGACGGGCATGGTGTGGGGCATGGTCATCAGCGTGGCACTCTATCGACTGTTCTTCAGCATGCGGGATTATTTTCACATGAGAAAACACCTTGGCATCGCTTCTTCAACGCACTTGCACTAACGACCCCTTCAAACAAATAAGCTGCCGTCCTTGACCCTCATCGTCAGGTTTCTGTCAGTTAATAATTGCTCACGCGCAATGCGATTAACTTATTATTTAGGGATGACGAAAATCATACATTTCCCTAAACATTAACTTTATCTATATCCATGCACCACGCTGTTGAAAATCTCCCCGGTTGGCGCGGAGACATTGAGCGCTTTATGGCGCTCAGTTTCATTCAAAATTTTCTGATCGTCCTGATTGTGGTCAACGCCATTATTCTTGGCGTGGAAACCAATCACGAAGTGATGGCTGCAATCGGCCCAGAGCTACTTCTCGTCGATCATTTCATTCTTTGGGTTTTTATCGCTGAGCTGACTTTGTTGATTGCTGCTCGACGACTACAGTTTTTTAAAGATGCCTGGTGTGTCTTTGACTTTTTAGTCGTCATCATCGCTTTCGTTCCCGCGACTGGCAGTCTCTCTGTGCTGCGTGCATTACGTGTGCTGCGCGTTTTACGTCTTATTAATAAAGTCGAGAGCATGCGAACCGTGGTCGGTGCACTTTTGAGCTCATTACCTGGATTGGGATCGGTATTTAGTTTGATACTGATTATTTTTTATGTCTCCGCAGTGATTGCCACCAACATGTTCGGAGCGGATTTCCCCGAACGATTTGGTTCGCTATCCACCAGCCTTTATACCCTGTTCCAGGTAATGACTCTGGAAGGCTGGTCTGAAGAAATCGCCCGCCCAGTAATGGAAGTATTTCCTTCCGCATGGGTCTTTTTTATATTGTTCATATTGTGTGCCACCTTCATTGTCGTAAATCTGTTTGTGGCGGTGATTGTGGATTCGATTAATTCCGTCAGGTCGGCAGAGAACGCGGGCGCAGGACTAGCACTAGACGAAGAAATTCGCAGCCTTCGATCTGATGTTGCAGAACTTAAATCGCTCATCAAAGATATTCATAAAAAAACAGGTAACTCGTAATGTCACAACATCACAACCATCATCCTCATAAAAATCTCTGGCTGTTAATCATCGGCGCTATCGGCGTAGTTTTTGGCGATATCGGTACTTCGCCTCTTTACGCACTCAAAGTCGCTGTTGAAGCGTCCGTAGAATCAGGATCGGCTTCTTTGGAGCCTGCAGTACTTGGTATTTTGTCGCTGATCACCTGGTCGCTAACGATTGTCGTGACACTGAAATACGTCATGATCATTATGCGCGCTGACAATCACGGCGAAGGCGGTGTGTTTGCATTGACTGCGCTGGTGATGACTAAGCTAGCTTCACATCCATCTGGACGCTGGCTTGCCATTATCGCCGGCACCTTAGGTGCATCACTATTTTTTGGTGACAGCATGATTACCCCTGCCATCTCCGTATTGAGCGCAGTGGAAGGCCTAAACATCATCGCTCCTTCACTACAGCCGTACGTGATACCTATTGCGCTGGCACTCATTTCTGCTTTATTTGCGGTGGAACGTTTTGGTACCGGTAAGGTGGGCGTGGTGTTTGGCCCCATCATGGTGATTTGGTTCCTGGTACTGGGCTTGTTCGGTTTAGCAGAAATTATTCAAAATCCCCGCGTATTCGAAGCCTTAAATCCACTGGTCGGTGTGAATTTTATTTTCGAGCACAAAGCAGTTGCCATTGCTATTTTGGGCGCTGTCGTACTCTCAGTCACCGGTGGCGAAGCTCTTTATGCAGACATGGGTCACTTTGGTCTGGACCCTATTCGCCGCGCCTGGATTTTTTTAGTGTTCCCTGCGTTATTACTGAATTATTTCGGTCAAGGTGCGCTACTAATTCGCGATCCTTCCGCGATTGATAATCCGTTTTATCGTCTAGCTCCTGAATGGGCATTAGTACCGCTGCTACTGCTAGCGTTCATGGCAACGATCATCGCTTCACAAGCGGTCATCTCTGGCGCTTTTTCGATTGCCAATCAAGCCGTACAACTTGGCTACATACCTCGCATACGTATTCGCCACACTTCAGCAGACGAAATCGGTCAAGTCTACGTCTCCAAAGTAAACATCGTTCTATTTATCGGTGTTGTGCTGCTTGTGTTGATTTTCAAGAGCTCCGAACATCTCGCATCTGCTTACGGCATTTCAGTCACCGGAGCAATGGCCATTGATACCATTCTCGCCGCCTATTGCATGATAGCGATACGTGGCTGGAACAAATTTATTTTCGTTCCCGTGTTTGCTATCTTGTTTGCAATCGACACGATGTTTTTGTCAGCAAATATGTTCAAATTTTTTGATGGTGGCTGGCTGCCTGTCGTGGTAGCTCTTGTGACCCTTTTCATCATGATTGCGTGGATCAGAGGTCGTGATCGTCTGTTGGCGGCACGCTGGAAAGATGCGGTACCACTCAACGAATTCTTAGCTAAGCTTTCACCCGAAAGCCCTCAGCGTGTCAAAGGTACGGCAATTTTTATGGTGCCGCATGATGACATCGTGCCGATGGCGTTGCTACACAATCTAAAACATAACCATGTACTGCATGAGCGCGTACTGCTAATGCGCATGCATGTAGAAAGCACCCCATACATCGAAGATAACGACCGAGTGATTGTTAAACATTTAGATCATAATTTCCACTCAGTCGTAGTTAACTATGGCTTTATGGAAGAGCCAAATATTCCACGCGCACTTGCCTTGCTGCGCGTACGTGAATTTCACTTTAGCTTGCTCGAAATATCGTTCTTCATCGGCAACGAAAAAGTCGTGGCGCGCAAAGATACATCATGGTTCTTTGGCTTGTTTATTCTTTTGCACAGAATGATGCTAGGCGCTACGGAGTACTACAAAATTCCTGAAGACCATGCCGTTGAATTAGGTGGGCATATTAGTATCTAGCAGGATCACCGACTCACTATCACACAGTGAATAGTCATAAAAAAGCCCCGCAAATTCTGCGGGGCTTTTTTCATACGAACTCATGTCTGAGCAAGTAATCTTTCTATCTACAACCTTTCAGATCATCATCGATCACAGATTTTTGAGTTTGGCGACAATATCATCCTCGCTCATACGCTCTAGCTTTACAGCCTGATCATCTGATATCCAATTACGCTTGAGCATAAGATTCACAATCGTATCGCGCTTGGCAGGTGGTTCTTGATCTTCCATTACCTGCTCGCCAAACAACAAGACCATGATGGTTTTACCCACGATGTTCAACAAAATACCAAACAGTACCAAGCCTAGCAACATCGTTACAATCGCAACCAATCTTCCGCCAAGCGACAGTGGGAACATATCGCCATAGCCCGTGGTTGTCAGCGTCACCATACACCACCACATCGCCGTTGGTATGGAATTAAAGAAGCGCTTATCTTCTGGAATCGGATTACCACTCAGAGGATCTGTAGGCATGAACTTACGCGCCTCTGGTGGCGCATCGTCTGGCAAAGGATGAGCTGCGATCTCTGCATCAAGCGCTGCCTGACCGGCAGCCAAAGCCTCCGCAGAATATAAATTGCCTTCGACGTAGTACATCAGCGTGCTCGAAATCATCACTACCGAAAACAGGGCAATGAAGTAGATCCTGAGGTTAGTAATGATGGGGTTAGAAGCTTCAACACTGCGCTGAATTGCTTGCAAAGCCATCTTGGCCATTTTCAGTACTCGCAGCACCCGCACTACTCGCAAGACACGAAGCACTTTAGTGCCTTGCAATGCAGCCAGGTTGAGTGCTTGCAAAAACGTTGGCAAAATCGAGATCAGATCGACCATGCCCCAAAAGCTAAAAAAGTATTTTTTACGATCTTCAGCAAAATACAGATTACCTAAGTAGTCGATTGTGAAGAAAAACACAGCAACATATTCAATGGTCTTAAATAAATCGCCGTGTGCGGTCGCATAAGCCTCGACAGTCTCACCAGCCAATGAAAGGCAAGAGACGAAAATCCATAAATTGATGATTCGGACCCAAATTTTAAAGGCCTGTGAATTTGGGTTTGTAAACATAGCGCTAGCGAGGCTTTGTTCTGAGTGATTTAGGGTATTCAATTTCCCTCCTTTTGCTTTGTTATAAATTTATATGCAAACTATAAACTTCGTTTTTCATTGGACTATAGAAATCTACGCCAAGCAGAGTGATCGCAACATTGCTCTTGCAAGATGAGTATCAATGAGCACAAGAATTCTATAATGCTTATGGGAAAATCGATAGGTGAATATAAAAATGACTAGTGATCGACTAGACAATTTTTAAATAAAAACTATAGTTACTCGCCATTGCCAAGCAAGCTTCAATCTTAATTTTGCAATAAAGTGTAAATAAGACAACTTTCGCAGAGGGGTAAAAAGAAGCTCAGAACGAATCTAATCGTACGTAAATGAAAGAAGAAAAGCGGTAGTCAAACTCATAACGCATTAAACCGAGCTTATTAGGCTAAATGAGACACCGGCAAAGCCAACTGCCAACCGGTACGCTTCTCAAACGCTGACACATCTTCTGGCGTATCAATATCCAAAACAAAGTGGTCGTTGTCAGTAATCAGCGTGTGAACTAGTGCTGGGTTATCGTCGATAAATTGTCGGCAAGCGATTTTTTTATTCGCTGCTAGTAATTGTGAAATAAGCTCACCTGAAAAAATCACCGGATTACCGCGCTGCCCTTGCACTTCGGGATAAACAATCGATGTCTCAAGTGGGCGTTTTTTAAATGCGGAAATTAATTCCGTTAGATCGTCAGCAGTCAGTAAAGGTTGGTCCGCCAACATAATCAAAACTAAATCCAGAGTATTGGTTAGCGCTTCAAGACCCAGCCTGACTGACGATTGCTGACCCTCCTCAGGTGCAGGATTACGCACCACCGTCACAGGAAAGCTTTCTACGGCAGGCTCCACCTCGGCATGGTGATAGCCCGTCACCACCACTACTTCATCCACACCGGCACCGCTAAGCGCAATCATATGCCGCTTGATCAGCGGCACACCTTGCAAATTTAATAGACATTTCGGTACTTTACCTAAGCGCGATCCCTCGCCTGCAGCCAACAAAACAGCCCCCACTCGCAAGCGAGCATACAAACCTCCACCCTGCTTTAACAAACAACCCATAAACCACTCCCGCTCAATGTAAATTCACCAAATTTTCAAGGCTCTGTAAGCTGCTAATCGACATAAATTGAGTAATTAAATGCGCACTTTTTAACATAGCCTCAGAAGCAGGTTGGTCTTTATTTGGATGCAGCCAAAATAATTTAGCTCCGCGTTGCCGTATAGCCCGCATTGCTCGCTCAGTCTGCTCTGCCGGATCGGTATCATAGCCATCAGAAAGAACATACACCAAATCCCTGGAACCCAAAGCGCGACCAACGTGAACTTTTAAGAATGCCTCCAAATTAGTCGCGATCTTGGTACCGCCACCAAATCCAAACGTGACAGCGTTAATTTTTTCTTGAATACGCCCACCATGGCTATTAAGAAGTGCTGAGACTTCAGTCAAACGCGTATGAAATACAAAGACACGTGCGTTGAGCAACTGATGAAAAACGCGACCTATGCGCAAAAAGAAAGCCGCGTGTGACTCCATCGATTTACTCACATCAACCAGTACATATATTCGTGGCTTACGCTGATCACGCTGTTTACGTTTTAGCCTTAAAAGTTCGCCGTCTGTCGCAAGACTCAGACGTATCGTAGCGGGAATATCTATGCGGTGCGTTTTGTGCGTTTGAATCCATTTACGCATGAGCTTTTTGCGCAAGCGCTGCTCAAGCGGTCGAATAAAGGATTCTAGCTGTGCGCTATCTTCTGGCATCCATTGCTTCATATCGCGGTTCAATGGGTCAGCTTTACTCGCACCGCCCATCGCCTGTTGACCATCGATACCAGAGAACCCATCGCCGCCCTCACCCGACTGACCATCAGCCTCTAATCCCACCGACGGCTTAGCTTGGCCAGAAGCTGCATCCATATCGGCATGCATCTGTGCAACCAGACTTTGCAACGATTTATTTTTTCTTTTAACACCCGAACTTCTCGTACTGCCGCGTACCTTGCGTGGAAACCAAAATGCCTCAAATAGATCAGGATATTTTTGCCATTGATTAGGGGTCGAGCAAACTAGCCCACGCCAACATGATTTTAATTTGGAATACTGAGTCGGATTGAGAAGCAAGGTAATGCGCAGCATAGCCTCAAGCTCACACAGACCGATGAGAAATCCATGCTCACGCAAATAACCGGCAAACCGTCTTATCTGCAGATCGGGCAGTGAGACCGCATCACTGGCCCCATTCACCTTACTTGATCGCTCCGGCGATGCCGACATCGATACCCACCCGATTATCTGTCCGTAAACCCGACAAAATCTCTGTTTCCATTTGCCAGCGATCTGAACGAGTTTTTAACAACGATGATAAACATGCACGAATAATTTCCGGATCATCGGGCACACGATCCTGTCCCATGGCGTATAGCGCTCTGACCCAATCCAAGGTCTCTGCAATACCAGGATTTTTTTCTAGATCTTGTTTGCGTAGCTTTTGTACAAATGTGACGGCCTGCTGAACTAAATCCAAATGCGCATTCGGCACTAATTTTTTTACGATTTCAATTTCACGTGGCAAGCTAGGATAATCTAAGTAGTGATACAAGCAGCGACGTCTTAGTGCATCCGACAAATCGCGAGTTCCATTACTGGTTAGCACAACGATAGGGCGTGAGCTAGCTTTGATCGTGCCAAACTCAGGAATAGAAATCTGATATTCGCCGAGAACTTCTAAAAGATACGCTTCGAACGATTCATCGGCACGATCAATTTCATCGATTAAAAGCACCGCTGGCTGATCTGAGCTGATCGCTTGTAGTAAGGGTCGCTTTAAAAGAAATTCTTCTGAAAACAAATCATGTCGGATCTTCTGACTTATAGAATTTTCAGCTTCACGCAAACGAATTTCTAAAAGCTGTTTACTGTAATTCCACTCATACACAGCTTGGTTGAGATCCAAGCTTTCATGACATTGCAAACGAAATAAAGGTCTTTGCAAGGCCATAGAAAGTGCCAGTGCGATCGCCGTCTTACCTACCCCTGCCTCTCCTTCTAATAGCAACGGGCGGTCCAGTTCCATAGCCATCCAGACCAAAGTCGCAAGACTGTCGTCAGTCACGTAACCCGACTGTTCCAGCAAATTAGCGGCCTGTTTAGGTGACATAGTAAAAATGACAATCGTTGCTGAACAAGGATAAAAATTATCCTAACGTGACAGGCATCGATGGTGGCATGAGAGTCGCGATGAGACTTACAACACGATGTATTACTGATGCACCAACCACGCAGGCTGGGCTAGCATGATAAGGATCCGCCTTGAGTCAAGCGGATTCCCTGAGTGGAATGTCTTTAACTGAAAAAATTCTCAGACAGGCTGGGCTGCTGCCCAGGCAGCTTCGTATTGGTTACGTTTTAACTGCATTAACTCAGGCGGCAAGGGGACGATATGTTCTGACAAAAATAAATTGGCATGATGCCCATCATCGACCGAACCCCAACTATTCAAATCATCTACAAACACTATTTTTTCGGTGGCCGCCGTTGCTACTTTTACTTCTACCAATGCGCCTGACTGCGATTTCATTTTCTTTAGCTGTTCTATAGCATCTACCGAAAATTCGCTAACCAGCAAGCGAAGTTGCACTTGCTCTTTCAAACTGTCCAAATAAAACTCTAGTTTTTGTACGTCACAATCGCTATCAACAATAAAGAGATGCTGATTAGCTGTTGAAAGTAAGGTAGCCAAATCTTTTTCACTATTATTATTTGATACTGCGCCCGAACTTAATGATGACTCTATTTCAACTTGCAATTGTTCAATCGCATGATGTGAAATATTAAAAATTTGTTCGATATTTCTTGAGCGCTCTGCTTCACTTGGCATGAATTCAATCGCGTTAGCAACAGCGATTGCAGGAAAAGGCTTCCATTGATAAATCAGCGTGTGGACAGCATTCATCCAACGTAAGTGAATTTCTGAATTAGGTGTGTAGGCGTTGAAATCTGGTGCGATTTCTAATAGCGCTCTCAATTGATAAAGTAGAATTTTTTTATTCATTTAGCTAACCCATAAAAAGCACCACTAGATAATCAAATTTGCGATACTCATCATTCAAAAATAGGTACCTGCTAAGGTAACTACCTCACCACCTGTACTCATTTTAAAACGCGCAATACCTGCACTGCGTATAGTATTCACACCACCTAAATCCAGGCGTCGTATACCACGCACTTTTAATTCTTCCATTGCCTTCCACAGAAGTAGATTATGCGCATGCAAGTCGCGTCCCTTCTCTGTCGTCCAGCCTACGTGATAGATCGCTGCCTCTCCGTGAATCAAAAACATCATCGCCGCAATGCGATCACGACCCATATCCGCGCGCAAGGTAAGAATCGTTTTAGCAGGCTGCGGACGCGATGCCACGTAGTGCTCAAAGAACTCTACGGGCAAGCCTTCAAGCCCTTTTTCGCTACGCTGCTGCATCTCAGTTTCTAAGACCCAGCGAAATTGACCCGGATTCGTCCCTACGCGATGTATCGTCATTTCAGACGCTTCACCACCCACCAAACGATGACGCCAGCGACGGTCAAGTTGCGCCCGCAAAGCTTCCATCGTGGGCGTTAGATCTAACATGACGGTCGACATTCCCGTCATCACCCGACGCCAAGGGCTTAGGCCATGCACCTGACCCGCAAGTACCTCGGGAGTAAACAGCACGAGGCGTAAACCTTTAAGCGGGATCGATTTTTTTAGTGCGGCGTAAACGAGGGATTCTTCAACAGGCGACAGTGGTCTCAACCAAATCGGGCCACGAGTACACAAGGCTACTGCACCCAAGCGACCAAACCGACGGACAATAAACTGAGCGAGTGAAACTGGTGCGCCATCTAACTCTACTTGCGCTCTGAGCACCGGAACGCCGAGCTTCTGCATAGCGACACCGTAGGCGCTGTCCTGCTGTAGCGCCGCTGCAGCGGCTGCATGAGCAACGTCCCACGCAAGTAAATCCAAACCTTCCCAGCGCACATTCATTGAGCTAGTATCCTGCAAGTTCAACATTCACCGAGCCTAGCATGCTGCAACGCCTACTTGCTAAACGTCGTGACCAAACGGTCATGGGACACCGACTAGAAGAGCCACGCTTAACCATCATGGCCCTGTTATGGGGTTTGCTATATGTGGGATTGCCTATTATCGGCTTCGGCCTGCTCATGGATGTGTTGATTGCGTTGGCCATGGGTCGTTGTTTTGGTTTGTGGTGCTATTTTTAATTTCACAAAATTTCAAAGAACCCAGACTACCTGTTTTCAGCGCGCCGGTTAGCGAAAAAGACTTCAACGTCTTCGTTAGAATGACCTATTTCCGCATGCATGGACGCACGGCTTGCTTCCACCTTTTGTTTTAAAAACTCATCATAGCTATGTGCTTCACGCTGAATCTGGATAAATTCGCGCATAAAATCATTAATGATTTGGGAAGCAGACCTACTCATGAAATCAGCTTCAGCCATGAAATCTGCAAGCAACGCGGCTCTATCTTCAGTGTAAAAATTACTTCGTTAGCCATCACGACTCCATGAATGACCTAAGTTAAGAACATATCACTCCATCACCCCAGACCGCGCCTTGTATATTTTTTTGTAACTATCGAGCAGGCGATGGTGCCTGTCCAGCCCCTCCAATTTCATACTGGTTGGAGTTAATCCGAAAAAACGAACGCTGCCCTCAACAGAACCCATAGCCGCATCCATACGAGCATCGCCAAACATACGACGGAAGTTGACCTCATAGTCAGCCAGTTCCAAATCCTCATCGAGCGTCACTTCTAGCACTACATTCAAGGCTTGATAAAACAATCCGCGCTCGACCGTGTTGTCGTTATATTGCAGGAAGGCTCCGACTAATTCATGCGCTTCTTCAAATTGTTTTAGTGCGAGATTAATCAGTAGCTTTAACTCGAGAACGGTTAACTGCCCCCACACAGTATTGTCATCAAATTCAATACCGATCAAGGTAGCAATATCCGAGTACTCATCCAGTTCATTGTTATCTAAACGCTCAAGTAATGCCTTCAAACTCGCATCGTCTAAGCGATGTAAATTCAGAATATCCGAGCGGAACAATAGAGACTTGTTCGTGTTATCCCAAATTAAATCTTCGACGGGATAAACTTCTGAATAACCGGGCACTAAAATTCGGCAAGCGATCGCACCTAATTGATCATAGACCGCGGTATAGACCTCATTGCCCATGTCTTCAAGTATGCGAAGTAAGCTTGCGGCTTCTTCAGCATTAGAGTTTTCACCTTTGCCGGAAAAATCCCACTCAACGAATTCGTAATTAGATTTAGCACTGAAAAAACGCCACGACACCACACCACTAGAATCGATGAAGTGTTCAACAAAATTATTCGGCTCTGTAACTGCGTTGCTTTCAAAGGTAGGACGCGGCAAATCGTTCAGGCCTTCAAAGCTACGACCTTGCAGTAATTCGGTCAGGCTGCGCTCCAATGCAACTTCAAAACTAGGATGCGCACCAAAAGATGCAAACACACCACCTGTGCGCGGATTCATTAACGTAACGCACATCACCGGATAAGTACCGCCTAGTGACGCATCCTTCACCAACACCGGAAATCCCTGCGCTTCCAAACCTTGAATACCGGCCACGATACCGGGGAATTTCGCCAGCACATCCTGCGGCACATCCGGTAAAGCAATTTCACCTTCTATGATTTCACGCTTGACTGCACGCTCAAAAATTTCAGACAGACACTGCACCTGCGCTTCAGCCAGTGTGTTACCGGCACTCATGCCATTGCTGGCGTAAAGATTTTCAATCAGATTTGATGGAAAATAAACCGTCTCGCCATCGGATTGACGCACATACGGCAGCGAACAAATACCGCGCTCACTATTGCCGGAGTTAGTATCGATTAGGTGTGAACCACGTAGCTCGCCATCGGGGTTGTAAATATCAAAGCAGTACTCATCGAGAATGTCAGCGGGAAGTTCATCGGCGGGACCAGGCTTAAACCAACGCTCGTTCGGGTAATGCACAAAGTCAGAATGGGCGATGTCTTCGCCCCAAAAAGCGCCCGCATAAAAATGGTTATTACTTAGTCGCTCAATGTATTCACCGAGGGCTGACGCCAATGCGCTTTCTTTAGTCGCACCTTTACCATTGGTAAAACACATCGGTGAATGCGCATCACGTATATGCAAAGACCATACATTCGGAATGATGTTGCGCCATGAAGCGATTTCTATCTTGATACCCAAGCCCGCCAAAAGACCCGACATGTTGGCGATGGTTTGCTCTAACGGCAAATCTTTACCCGCGATGAACGTGCTGACCTCTGAGGAAGGTTTTAACGTGAGTAAGGACTGCGCATCAGCATCAAGGTTATCAACTTCCTCAATCACAAACTTGGGTCCCTCTTGCACTACTTTTTTAACGGTGCAGCGATCAATCGAGCGCAAAATGCCTCGACGATCGACTTCCGGAATATCGGGTGGTAATTCAACCTGAATTTTGAAAATTTGCTGATAACGATTTTCAGGATCAACAATATTGTTTTGCGACAGGCGAATATTTTCGGTCGAAATATTCTTAGTCTCACAGTACAACTTCACAAAGTACGCAGCACACAACGCTGACGAGACGAGAAAATAATCGAAAGGACTCGGCGCTGAGCCATCGCCCTTATAGCGTATGGGCTGATCAGCGATGACCGTAAAATCATCGAACTTCGCCTCGAGGCGTAGCTTGTCGAGAAAGTTGACTTTAATTTCCATGAGAGACTTTAAAAATGACGCCAGAAAAGTGGCGATTGCAATGATTCACCACAACACAGTCATACATCATATCAAGCGTCGAAAAAACTACGTTTTTAGTCATCAAGCCACCGTCTCAATACATTTAAATGATGGGGGTATATTTTCATCATCCTTAGCAATTTCTGGGGCAATTAGGTTAGATTGACAAGTAAAGGCCAAGTCCTAATTATGGCTAGTCTGAGCAGATATAGGGGTGAATTCATGCATGCTTGGCAACTAAAAGAAGCGGAAAGCCGATTCAGCGAATTAGTTGAGTTATCGCTGAAAGAAGGCCCGCAATTGGTCACTCGGCATGGCGAAGAGGCTGTTGTAATCTTATCAGCCAAGGACTACCGTCGATTAAGCGGACAAATGCCCACGCTGATGGACTGCTTATTGAACGCTCCCCGCGGGGAAGCACTTGAGATAGAACGTCCGAAAGACGGAATTCGGCATCTCGTACTTTGAAATATCTGCTCGAAAGCTACTTGCCTATGAAGACCACCGTCAAAAAAAGAGTCGCAATAGTGGGTGCCGGAATTGCAGGCCTCAGTTGCGCAACTCACCTTCAAGCATTGGGATTTGAAGTGGACGTCTTTGAAAAAAGTCGTGGCCCCAGCGGGCGAATGAGTACAAAACAAGGCGAGGGATGGGCGGCAGACCATGGTGCCCAGTATTTCACAGCGCGTGATCCACTTTTCAAACACGAGCTCGGCTCTTGGATTGATAACGGCATTGTCGACCGCTGGAATCCTAACATTGGCGTATTTGAAGAAGGACGATGGAGAGAGTCGAGCTCCAATGAGTCACGCTATGTTGCTATACCCGGCATGAATATGATCGGAAAATATTTAGCTCGCTCCCTTACGCTTCAACTCAATCAAACGATTGATCAGTTAATACCTGTAAATGATCAATGGCAGCTTAGTAGTAAAGAGTCAGGCCTTTTGAACTCCGTATTTGATTTGTTAGTTTTAGCACTACCAGCACCGCAGGCTGCCGCGCTTACGAAGTTGTTACCTATTGAAATCCAAGCAATCTGCAATTCAGTACACATGGATGGATGTTGGACTGTGATGGCCCGCTTTTCTGCAAGACCCACCTTTCCCTTCGATGCTGCTTTTGTGAACGGCGAAACGATTAGTTGGATATGCCGAAACCAATCCAAACCCTTTCGCGATGGTCACGAGTCTTGGACTATTCATGCAAGTGCTAAATGGAGCCAAGAAAATATTGAGCTAGCTCCAGAAGAAGCATCTACTCAGCTACTAGCGTGCGCTAAAAAGTTAGGCTTGGATTGCAGCGATGCTGAAGTCTTAATCCACCGCTGGCGCTATGCCAGCGGATTTGTTAATCCAAGCCCTGAGTTTATTTCACTACCCAAGTTCAATCTAGGTGTTTGTGGTGACTGGCTTAATGGTGGCAGGGTTGAGGGAGCATGGCTTAGCGGTCATAAGCTCGCGATTCAGATTGAAAAGATGTAGCGTAAAAAATTACGGCCCCAAATCAACCTACGTAAAAAATTAACTAGACAATGACAACTACTGCCAGTATCGAGCTAAGAGATCTAGAGTTATCAACCGACATTGGAACCTATTGTCCCGGGGATATCATTCCCAAACATCATCTACTCGACCTAACGCTGTGGATTGACTCAAGGCTTGTTTTAATTTCGAACGATCGAATGGAGAGCGTTTTTGATTACGATCCCTTAATTGTTGAAATCGATCGCTTAGCGCGTGATGGCCATTACGAAACGCAAGAAAGACTCATGACCCGCATAGTTGAAGCATGCGCGAAATATATAGAAATTGAGTCACTTGAAATCGGACTTAAAAAATTACCGGTCCGCTCTGAAACTGGATCACTAGGTGTGAGACTGTCGGTTGATTCAGCAATGTTACATAGAATTAGAGGCTCTACTACGTCAGCGTAAATACGCTCTAATTGAGCTTATGATTTCATCATATAACTGTTGAATTTTTTGAATAAATGTCATTTTTTAGTATGAAGACAAATTATCAAAATCGAGTACCGGATTTATCTCTCATAGGTCGATGCTAGGCCACATTCCTTGATCTTACCCATACGGTTCGTGAATCACGCAGGCAACTGCATATTGCGGGCTGATAGCATCCAGCCATCAGTGCCATGATCCGCTAGCTTGAAAACTTGAGGACAGCAACACCAAGAATGATCAGCGTAACTCCGAGTATGCGCATCAGAGACAACGCCTCGCCGAAAAACATGACGCCGACAACAAAGGTACCAGCTCCACCGATACCGGTCCAAATTGCGTAAGCCGTTCCAATGGGTATGTTTTGCTGAGCAAGCCACAGGAAGTACCCGCTCAATGCCATGAAACTCAATGCGATTGCGATGCCGAGCCAGCGAGTTTCAGAAGCCTGCGAAATTTTTATGCCGACTGGCCAGCCAATCTCGAAAAGACCAGCCAGAAATAAATACACCCAACTCATATTCAGATTGCCAGTATTAATTGAAAAATCATTCCCACTCAATAGTTACTTGACCAAAAAAGTCAATAAAATCAACAACTTGCAATTTATAAAATTCCATGTGTAACTTTTGTGTAACTACTCAGTTGCTCAACATCATGAGCTCAAAATAAAACCCTATTCAAAATCAAAAGGGAGCGGGTGTATTGGATGCACATTGTGTAACCAATTTATGCAGTTTAGAGACAATGCAAGCGGGAGTAATTTTTCACCATTTTTGCAGTACCTCCTAAATAACAATGACAGTTTAATAGGAACATAGGTAGAAGTGAAGAAAACTAACGAATTTGAATCAAACGGCAGAATTTACAGAATTCAGCTTTCGGATGCGCTGCTGCGCCTTTGCGATTTGTTGTGCCTTTCGCTCTGAATCAACTGCTTGCTTAGCAATCTCAGCTCGTTGTTTTAGGCTGTTCAAACGAGCTTGCTGTGTTGTGAGTGGTTTAGTTGTAGCGAATTCAAAATATCTCATAAATGTATTTATAGGGAAGGGCTATACCGCCCTACCCTTTGATCATTTTGTGAAAGAAGATCGAAGCTGACCGCTAGCAGCTTCGATCTGTGAATCGAGTTCCCCTGCTAATACAGCAGCGTTTACGGCTTCAAGCGCATCTATTAAAGCCACTCCGCTTGCGACTTCAATAGCAGTTTTACCCTTGGCAAGCTCAAGAATTTTTGAGCCATAACGAATTGCAATACAGCACTTTCCGCTTTCGGCAACAAACCACCATGGTTTAACTCGTTTAGGTGCAGTAACTTGTACGCGTTGTCCTTCTGTATTTGTAACCGTCTTTATACGTGTTGGTGAAAAAGTAGTGCCATCATTTTGAGCTCGAGCAAGTTGAATTTGCTCAAACACTTTTGCGCTTAGCTTATTACGACGATGCATTACTGGTGGTAATTGTGTGGGTTTTTTTGCAGTAACTAACTTTAAAGATGCAAGCGTTGCCATTGTTTTCTCCTTTATGTTTAACAAAGCAAAGCAACTTTATTGTCAAGAAACGCTAATGAGCAACCACATTCCTTTGACTGAACAGAATGAATATAAAAAAACACACATTCATATCAATCAACATAAATAAAAGTACAAGTAAGGTAAAGGTTGGCACGCCGAATGTAATAGTGCTGCGAAATCCGTTCTGATGTGTGACGGTAAGCAATCGAAGCTCTTACTCTTCGCTTCATCGCACTACCCAATTTCATAATTGGATGCCTTAAACGACGCTCCTATGCAGCAGTTCTGTTTGCGATGCTGAAATGGTTGGTAACGCAGTAATGCGTGAACGTAGGCAAGTATGAATTTGTACAGGCTGAAAGTGAGTGGGGAATGCCAAAAAACCCACAAGCAAGCCACAAGCTACTGATATAGGCTGTGGTTAGCTGCGTAAGGCAAGCACGTAAAAGGTGATCGCAAAACCTACCAACCACATACGCATTTGCCAATATTCGCCGCGCTTGTAAATTACAGCTTCGTCAAATATTGCTTCTTCGTCAGTTTCGAATTTGACTTTTTTAAGTGCCATCGAAGTCCTAGGTAATTACGATTTTGAGTAGCTACAGCAATGTGTAGGTTTACGTGCAACTGTAATTTCAAGACTCAATAAAATCAAGCACTTATTTTATTTGTGAAACTTTTGTGCAAGTAAAATATCGTTATAAATCAACAACTTAGGATATAAAAACTACTCCCACTCTATCGTCGCCGGTGGTTTTCCACTGATGTCATATACAACTCTATTAATGCCACGTACTTCATTAATGATGCGATTGGATACGCGTCCCAGCAATTCATGCGGCAGATGCGCCCAATGCGCGGTCATGAAATCTTGTGTTTGCACTGCACGCAATGCGACGACATATTCATAGGTGCGGCCATCACCCATCACGCCGACTGATTTCACTGGCAGAAAAACTGCGAATGCTTGGCTGGTGGCTTCATACCAATTTTTATGAAAATGCCCCACTGGCTCGCCGCTAGCTAATTCTTGTTGCAAGGGTATGGCAGTATTGCGGAGCTCTTCAATAAAAATTGCATCGGCACGACGCAGCAAATCGGCAAACTCTTTTTTAACTTCGCCCAATATGCGCACTCCCAAACCTGGCCCTGGAAATGGATGGCGATACACCATGTCGTGTGGAAGTCCGAGTGCTAAACCTAGCTTACGCACTTCGTCTTTAAACAACTCGCGCAATGGCTCGAGTAATTTTAAATTTAAGGTTTCTGGTAAACCACCCACGTTGTGATGACTCTTAATGGTGTGCGCGCCCTTCTTGCCTTTGCCGGCGCTCTCGATCACATCGGGATAAATAGTGCCTTGCGCCAGCCACTTAGCGTTTTTACGTTTACCGGCTTCTACCTGAAAGACTTCAACAAATTCACGACCAATAATTTTGCGCTTGGCTTCGGGATCGGATACGCCTGCGAGTTGACCCATGAATTGATCCGTCGCCTCGACATGAACTACTCTCACGCCTAAATTTTTGGCGAACATGTCCATCACCATCTGACCTTCATTCAGACGTAACAGACCATGATCGACAAATACACAAGTGAGTTGATCGCCAATGGCGCGATGGATTAATGCCGCCGCAACGCTACTATCAACGCCGCCCGATAACCCCAGAATGACTTCATCGCTACCGACTTGCTTGCGTATCGATTCAATCGCCTCGCTCACATAATCAGGCATGTTCCAGTCAGATTTGCAGCCACAAATTTCATGCACAAAGCGTCCGAGAATGGCTTCGCCTTGCACGGTATGTGTTACTTCCGGATGAAACTGCACAGCGTACATATGGCGTTCTTCATCCGCCATACCCGCAATCGGACAACTTTCGGTCGATGCCATCAATTTAAAACCGGGCGGTAGATCGATGACTTTATCGCCATGACTCATCCACACTTTGAGCATGCCGTGACCTTCAGGCGTCACAAAATCATTGATGTCTTTTAATAGCGCGGTATGACCACGCGCTCGGACTTCGGCATAACCAAATTCGCGCACCGCGCCGTTTTCAACTTTGCCGCCTAACTGTGCTGCCATGGTTTGCATGCCGTAACAAATACCGAGCACAGGCACACCTAATTCAAACACGGCTTGTGGGGCACGAGGCGTATCGCCTTCGGTGACCGATGAAGGACCACCCGAAAGAATAATACCTGCAGCACCTGAGTTGCGAATGAACTCATCACTCACATCGTAAGGATGAACTTCAGAAAACACACCTGAATCGCGGACACGGCGTGCAATCAGCTGCGTAACTTGCGAGCCAAAATCGAGGATAAGTATCTTGGAATGCATGAGGTTAGTAATAGTGTGAAATTCAGTTCTGAAAAAAATTCAGGCGGCATTGCTGCCGCCTGAGATTCGCTATCGTCACATCAATCGGCGCGATAATTCGGCGCTTCTTTGGTGATCTGCACGTCATGCACATGCGATTCGCGCATACCCGCTGAAGTGATTTCTACAAATTGCGCTTTGTCGCGCAATTCATCAATGGTCGCGCAACCGCAGTAACCCATAGAAGAACGCACACCACCGACGAGTTGAAACAAGATAGCAAGCACGCTGCCTTTGTAAGGTACGCGACCTTCAATACCTTCCGGTACCAGCTTATCGGCGTTATTAGAAGCATCTTGAAAATAACGATCAGCAGAACCATCCGTCATTGCCCCCAAACTACCCATGCCGCGATACGATTTGTAGCTGCGACCCTGATACAAAATCACTTCGCCCGGCGCCTCTTCGGTACCAGCAAACATACTGCCCATCATTACGGATGAAGCTCCTGCTGCGAGCGCTTTGGAAATATCCCCTGAAAAACGTATGCCGCCATCAGCAATGCATGGAATACCTGTACTTTCAAGTGCTTTAGCAACATTCGATATCGCAGTGATTTGTGGCACACCCACACCTGCAACGATACGTGTGGTGCAAATGGATCCCGGGCCGATACCCACTTTAACTGCATCGGCACCATGATCCATCAATGCCTTAGCCGCATCAGCAGTAGCGATATTGCCGCCGATGACTTCAACATGTGCAAAACGACGCTTCACCCATTTGACTCGATCGAGCACGCCTTGTGAATGCCCGTGCGCAGTATCCACAACGATGACATCAACACCTGCAGCAACTAACAATTCAACCCGCTCATCGTTATCAGGACCAACACCAACAGCTGCACCGACGCGCAACTTACCTTGATCATCTTTCGAGGCATTCGGGTGCTCGGTGGATTTGCGAATATCTTTGACAGTAATTAAGCCGCGCAATTCAAACGCATCATTCACGACTAAAACACGCTCTAAGCGGTGCTTGTTCATTAAGCGTTTGGCTTCTGCGGTATCTGCGCCTTCTTTAACAAAAACGAGTTTGTCGCGCGGTGTCATTTTGACGCGCACTTCCGCGTCTAGCTCTTCTTCAAAACGTAAATCGCGGTTAGTGATAATGCCCACCACCGTTTTACCTTCAACCACCGGAAAACCGCTAATGCCGTGTTGCTGCGATAACGCCATCACATCTCGGACGCGCATGGTGGGAGGAATCGTAATCGGATCACGTACAACACCGGCTTCGAAGCGCTTAACCTTAGAGACTTCACGGGCTTGTTCTTTAGCGGTGAGATTTTTATGAATGATGCCGATACCACCCTCTTGCGCCATGGCGATGGCCAATCGGGCTTCGGTGACGGTATCCATCGCTGCTGATATCAGCGGTATGGACAGCGAAATATTTCGCGTCAGGCGAGTGTGCAGGGAGGTGTCTTTGGGCAGGATGGCCGAGTAGGCCGGCACGAGCAGCACATCATCGAAGGTGAGTGCTTTCTGGAGGAGACGCATGGTAATTCCCGTAGGCGCAAAACCGAATTATACAGAAATCACCTACCCATTCCGGATGCCGGCCGAGTGAAGATATCAAGCGAGATGGCTGGACTAATGGAGTTTTACGCCTGGGCAGGGCCAGCTTGGTCGGCCTGAGGAGTTACTTGTTGCTGGAACGGGTCTTGTGATGGGCGCGGCGGCGGCGCGATTCCATGGGATCTGCCTGCAAGGGCCGATAGATTTCTATGCGATCACCATCACGGGCCACGGTATCCAAGGGTTTAAGTTTGCCGTAAATTCCTATCTTATTCTGGGTCAGGTCAATCTCTGGATGCCGCGACAGCAAACCACTTTTAGCAATGACCTGCTCTAAGGTGCAACCGACCTCGATATCAAGATCGATCACTACCGCCTGCTCTGGCAGTGCATAACAAATCTGAATATGTGCAGTGTCGCGCTTAACCATACAGAGACTCGGCACGTTGACGAAAGGATTCCACAAAACTGTCCGCAATTTTTGCAAAGACAGGACCGATGATTTTTTCCAGCAGTTTGCTTGAAAATTCGTAATGAAGATCAAACTCGACCTTGCAGGCATCGGGCCTGAGCGCCCTAAAATGCCACTGACCATCGAGGTGGCTGAACGGCCCTTCTACCAGCTTCATCTGCATAGACGTTGGGGGAATATTACTGTTTTCAGTCGTAAAACTCTGCTTGATACCGTGGTAGTCGATCGTGATTGCTGCCACCAGTCGGTCTGGACCGCGCTCGCGCACGTCCACCTGGCCACACCATGGCAAAAAGGAGGGATAATCCTCCACCTTGTCTACCAACGCGAACATTTGCTCTGCGCTGTAGCCAAGCAGTATCGATTTGTGAACAACCGCCATAGTTTCAACTGTTAGAATCCCACCTCCCGATTCTAACCCGAACACTCCGCCTGCCTTGCCCATAGCTTAAGCAGACTGCAAACACCTCCATGAGCATCGTCGACAACAAAAAAGCGTTTCATGACTACTTCATCGAAGAACGCTTCGAGGCTGGCATGTCGCTGGAAGGTTGGGAGGTTAAGTCGATACGTGCTGGCCGTGCTCAGATCAAAGAGGCCTATGTAACCATCCGCAGGGGCGAAGTCTTTTTGTTTGGCGCCCATATCAGCCCCTTACCTACGGCCTCGACCCACATCAATCCGGATCCGGTTCGCACCCGCAAGCTTTTGCTGAACGCGGAAGAAATCAAAAAATTGATTGGTAAGGTCGAGCGGGCTGGATACACTCTGATGCCCTTAAACCTGCATTACCAGCGTGGCCGCATCAAATGTGAAATCGGGCTAGCCAAGGGTAAAAAACAGCACGACAAGCGTGATACAGAGCGTTCGCGCGACGCAGATCGCGAAATCGCCAAGGCCTTAAAGCAAAACAGACGCTAAGCCGCATTGGGTCATGCCAATAGACCGCTGCTTGAAATGCCATCGCCGCCCGAGACTTCAGACTAAGCAAACGCCCAAAAAACAAAAGCCCCCGCGCTCTTCAGCGTGAGGGCTCAAACCACTACAACTACCTGTTGTTGCTTGTTATTCTGAAACTTGAAGCCGGAGTTTAACGGAAAATTGCCACAAGTCAACATAAGGCAAAGGGTTATTTTATGACTCGACGGTCGCAGATCTTCGTATCCGCTCCGACCAACCCCGTATCAATCTTAATGACCCCTCATTAGCTCTAGTACACCAGTAGCGCATTGCATCCTCCCTTACCAATACATCTAGTTGAATAATTCAGGTGATACCCGCTCAAATGTTATGACAACGCCACAGGGAGGAAAAATGAAGGTCAATCCCCTTAAAGTAAACATAGAACTTAAAAGTGCTGAGAGTAATGGCAAATGGTATGCGAAAAAAGAAGTCAGTAAAGATAAGGAAACGACGGTCACTTTTTTTCAGCGCAATGGCAAACGTACACTACTGCAAAAATTTCAGGACTTCAAAAATAATGTCCGCTCGGGTACTGATCGTATAAAGAAATACCGTAACGAGTTGGGCATATCTGAAAAAACATTTTCAAACCTAAAAAATAAATCAGTGAATAACTCGATCACTAATGAGGAAATAAATACATTATTCCGAGCTGCACACGCAAAATTACAAAATGATGAAGCTTTCCAAAAATCTGATCCGTTAGTAAGCCGTAACAGCAAGCCAATTGAAATAAGTATTAATAGTGAACCTATTTTGAAAGGAAAAGATTTTAAAACAGCCACTCTAAAATTTTTTTCCTCACAAATGAATTATACAAATAAAGATTATGAGAGCTTTAAAGATCACATCGCTCTAGCTCTAGACATCCGAGCCAACCCGAAATTTCAGGCTGATGGCAAAACAATAGATCAAGCCATAGACGCTTTAAAAGAACTTAAAAACATCAACTTGCTTGGACATGAACACAAGGAACTTAGATCTCATTATGAAAGTGAAAATGCATTTAATGAAAAGGTTGACAGTCTCATCGCAGTGCTAAATACGGCATTAAAAAAAACTATTCATGATTCAACGGCGAACTAAATCACAAAATTTTTATCATTACCAACTATCTCGCCGAGATTTATATCGGATCAATGAATTCAAAATTAAAGCAGGTCGCGTATCGACGCTTTTGTGCATGAAGATCTGCCGCTTCAATTTATCCGACTCTTAGAATTTGTTAGCTAAGTTTTTCCAGGTCTCGACCACTGAATCAGGGCTCAATGAAATTGAGCTGATACCCTCTTTCTTCAACCATTGGGCAAAGTCGGCAGATCCGATCAAGCGTCTAACGACCCTCACTTTATTTTCATCACCCATCGGTCCCTTGTAGTACGCCAATAGCGCACTGCTGACACCAATCCAATCAGTTCAGCTGCATCAGACGATGTATTCCAGTTCACATGGGTAAAACTAAACAACCGTTTTGTTAATAACTACGAGGATGAAAAACTAACAAATTTTGTAGTCTTGTCGCACAAAATCAAAGAGTCCCAAGTAATTCAGCCCCTCGTAATGCTTGACTACGAGGGGCTGCTATTTCAACGAAGCTGACGCTTAGGATTTGCTAGCTAAGTTTTTCCAAGTCTCGACTACCGAATCAGGGTTCAATGAAATTGAGCTAATGCCCTCTTTCATCAACCACTGGGCAAAGTCGGGATGGTCAGATGGGCCCTGACCGCAAATACCCACGTACTTACCTTTAGCAAGACACGTCTTAATTGCACGCGAGAGCAGCACTTTGACAGCCGGATCGCGCTCATCAAAATCAGCCGCTAACAGCTCTAAGCCAGAATCTCTATCCAGACCCAAGGTGAGCTGGGTTAGGTCATTTGAGCCGATTGAGAATCCATCAAAAAACTCGAGAAACTCTTCCGCCAACAGTGCATTCGAAGGAATCTCGCACATCATGATGAGACGCAAACCATTTTCGCCGCGTTTGAGACCATTTTTTGCCAACAGACCCACGACCTTCTCTGCCTGACCTAAAGTGCGCACAAAGGGCACCATTATTTCTACGTTGGTTAAACCCATGTCATCGCGCACGCGTTTCATGGCGATGCATTCCATCTCAAAGGCTTCAGCGAAATCAGCCGACAAGTAACGTGCAGCGCCACGGAAACCCAACATAGGATTTTCTTCATCCGGCTCGTAACGCGAGCCGCCGATGAGTTTTTTGTACTCATTGGATTTGAAATCCGACAAACGAACAATCACGGTACGCGGCCAAAACGCAGCGGCGATGGTGGCCACACCTTCGGCCAACTTATCGACATAAAACGCTTTGGGTGACGCATGACCACGCGCGACGGATTCGACCGCTTTCTTTAAATCTGGATCGATGTTGGGATAGTCCAAGATCGCTTTAGGATGCACGCCGATGTTGTTGTTGATGATGAATTCGAGTCGCGCTAGACCAACGCCATCGTTGGGAATCGACTGGAAATCAAAGGCGAGCTGAGGATTACCGACGTTCATCATGATTTTGACGGGAATCTTCGGCAGCTCACCACGTTCCACTTCGCTAATTTCGGTTTCTAACAAACCGTCATAGATGCGACCTTCATCGCCCTCAGCGCACGACACTGTCACCAGCGTGCCGTCTTTGAGTACTTCGGTCGCATCGCCACAACCCACCACAGCAGGCACACCCAACTCTCGCGCGATGATCGCTGCATGGCAGGTACGACCACCACGGTTGGTCACAATAGCCGAAGCGCGTTTCATGACGGGTTCCCAGTTAGGGTCCGTCATGTCAGCCACTAATACGTCACCGGGTTGCACGCGTTCCATTTCACTCGGATCATTAATCACACGGACTGGGCCCGCACCGATTTTTTGACCAATAGCGCGACCGTGGGTCAGCACATTGCCGCTGCCCTTGAGCTTGAATTTTTGCTGCACATCGGAATGGCTTTCCTGAGATTTAACAGTCTCAGGGCGCGCTTGAAGAATATAGATTTTTCCATCGCGACCATCTTTACCCCACTCGATATCCATAGGGCGAGCGTAGTGTTTTTCGATGATGACGGCGTAGGTTGCCAGCTCAGCGATTTCGGTATCGTTTAATGAATAACGATTGCGCAACTCAATAGGTACATCAACGGTTTTAACTGAACGACCCGCTTTGGCTTCGCCGGTAAATTCCATCTTGATCAGCTTGGAGCCGATATTGCGGCGGATGATGGGCAACTTGCCCGCCTCCAGCATAGGCTTGTGGACATAAAACTCGTCGGGATTGACCGCGCCTTGCACGACAGTTTCACCCAGGCCATAGCTAGAGGTAATGAACACAACGTCTTTGAAACCGGATTCGGTATCAATCGTAAACATCACACCGGCAGCACCTAAGTCAGAACGCACCATGCGCTGAATACCGGCCGACAGTGCGACTTCGGCGTGGGTAAAGCCTTTGTGAACACGATAGGAAATAGCGCGGTCGTTGTAGAGCGATGAAAAAACGTGCTTGATTGCTTCAAGCACATTGTCTATGCCGACAACATTCAAAAAGCTCTCTTGCTGACCGGCGAACGAGGCATCAGGCAAGTCTTCAGCCGTGGCAGAAGAGCGCACCGCAAATGACATTTCGCTTGAAGAATCATCTACAAGACTATGATAATAATCAGTAATTTCTTTTTCTAAGCGCGGCTGAAAGGGTGTATCCAGTATCCATTGACGGATTTGCGCACCAGCGGCGGCCAGCGCACGAACGTCATCAATGTTAAGACCCGCTAACCGCTCTGCAATGCGATCAGCCAGCGACGGTCCACCGTTGCTGTAAGAGAGAAAATCGCGAAAAGCCTGCGCCGTGGTTGCAAACCCGCCCGGCACTCGCACGCCCGCATGAGCGAGCTGACTGATCATCTCGCCGAGTGAAGCGTTCTTGCCGCCGACGGATTCGACATCCGTCATGCGCAGGTTTTCGAAAGAAACGACGTAAGCCGCCCCCTTATCAGGGGCTTGATGAACCCCCGTGGTTGCCAAGTTGGACATAACAACGACCTTTTTGATGATGAGAAATTTGCATTGAGTGCCTCGCAACCGGGGATGGTTTTGTTATTCTTGGTGCAAGCAGTCGAAAAAAAAGTTAACCGCCATTTTACAGGGCTGGACTGACTTTTTTAAGCGTTCCTCACCACTTTTTACGTTAATTATTTATACATTTCACATGCCAAATCAGCCCGTTAGTAGCAAGGCCAATCATTACCGCACTGTTTTTTTCGTCTCGGATGGCACCGGAATCACGGCGGAAACTTTTGGACATTCCGTGCTGGCCCAATTTGATCTTATTTTTAGAGAGATACGTCTACCCTTTGTGGACACCATAGACAAGGCGCACGAAGCGCTTCGAAGGATTAATGACACCGCCGAATTGGAGGGGAAACGCCCTATCGTTTTCTCAACGCTAGTCAAGACGGAGCTCTCAGCCATAGTTCGCAAATCAAATGGCCTGCATATGGATTTGATTCAAACCTTTGTGGATCCCCTGGAGCAAGAACTTGGTGTTCGCTCAACTCATAGCATAGGGCGCAGCCACAACATGGCAGATGCCGAGGGCTACAAAAGTCGTATTGAAGCGATTAATTTTTCTCTCGCCCATGACGATGGCCAGTCGCACAAAAATCTACCGATGGCGGATGTCATTTTGGTAGGTGTGTCGCGTTCAGGTAAAACACCGACCAGCCTGTATCTGGCAATGCAGTATGGAATTAAGGCCGCTAACTATCCCTTGATACCCGAGGATTTCGAGCGCGGGCAACTTCCCAGCGGATTGGCGCCTTTTCGCAGCAAAATTTTTGGCTTATCGATTGCCGCTGACCGGCTATCTGAAGTTCGGAATGAACGTCGCCCGGGTAGTAAATATGCTTCGCTGGAAAACTGCCGCTATGAAGTCAACGAGGCGGAGCGAATGATGCATCGCGAGGGGATTCGCTGGGTGTCCACCACGGTCAAATCCATCGAAGAAATTGCGACCATGATGCTGCAAGAATTGTCACTGGAGCGACGCGCCTACTAGTAAGTCGACTGCACATGGGATACGCGGCATGAATGACGTATTGACGACTATCAAAGATAAGCAAGGAACAACAGACAAAACCATCTTACCAACCCAACATAGACACGAACTGAGGCGCTCGACAGACTTCGACAGCACCTCTACTACTTGGGAGCATCTTCATGGAACTGATTGCCATCGATCTGATACTTTGGCTGGGATTTGGCCTGTTGCTTTGGGTTCTAAAAGATAGCTTCAAAAAGATTCAATCGGATCTTCGAAATTACCGTCAACCACTCAGACCTCGTGCTGAAGCCAAACCCGCATTGATAGGCACCCCGCAGCGGCTGATTGATCCCATCGGCCATTATCTTGATCAGCAAATTTATCGCTACGCGATCATCGATGGTCGGCATTACCGTTTCGATCATGTCTGCTCAAAAGAGATGGCGGCCCGCCTAACAGAAACACAACGTTGGATAGCACCTGGCCTTGTGTACATAGAAGCTCCGCTTCCGATCGCGTGATGATGCCACGGTTGAATAGCGCTACGACAGAAGCTGACGTTTTTGCTCGAACAAACACACCGCCGCTGCCGCCGCAACGTTCAAAGACTCCACGCCCGCTTGCTGGGGTATGGTGAGCCGCTCTGTTACGCACGACAAAAGCAAGTCTGAAATCCCCTGACCTTCATTACCAAACAACCAGGCACAGGGCTGGGTTAAATTCATTTGATAAATCGATTTTTGCGCATGCGAGTCGGTGGCATAAACCGGCACAGTAGAGGTGGTAATTAACTGCTGCAAGTCAGCGTGCTCGACGATATCGAGCTGAAAGTGTGCTCCCATACCTGCCCGCAAAACTTTGGGCGACCACGCAAACACACTTCCTTCAGAACAGATTACTTGCTTGATGCCTGCTGCAGCTGATGTGCGAAGTATCGAACCTAAATTACCTGGATCCTGAACTGCATCTATCAATACACACGACTGATCTAGCGATGTGATTAGCTTATTTGTCGGAGTACCTACAACAAACATCAACGCAACGCCCTGCTCAACCTGACTTAACGCTGCAAATAAGGCATCGGGAAAAACTACGCAATCCGCTCCTAAGGTGGCGCACTCGTTCAAAATCTTGCTGACCTCAGGATGACTGCTAACGCTCTCCCCGACCACGCACAATTCAGGTTGACCACGATGCTGCAACCACGCCTGACATAAGTGCACACCATCAAGCAGCGTCTTAGCTTGTTTGCGTCGGGCTTGCGAACTAGTGGCAAGCTGCCGCAACAACTTGTATTGAGGGTTATCGCGCGAACTGATGAGTCGTGCTGTCATTGGCTTCGATCGGCACTATTAAGTAAATCACGAACCGGACCGTACGATCGCCGATGAACCGGTGATACACCATGCTCGCGCAAGCGTTGCAGATGCAATGCGGTGGGGTAGCCCTTATGCTGATCGAAAGCATAATTAGGATAATTTTCATGCATCACCATTAACGCAGCATCACGCGCAGTTTTAGCGAGAATTGACGCCGCTGAAATCTGTGAGACCTTGTCGTCACCTTTGACGATTGCTTCGGTACGCACACTACAAACGGGGCAGCGATTACCATCGATCAGTGCAAGTGTGGGTGTGATTGATAAGCCATCTATGGCTCTGCGCATGGCGAGCATGGTGGCTTGCAGTATGTTGAGCTCATCGATTTCTGCTTCTGAACATTGCGCAATGGACCACGACAAGGCATCGCGCTTGATTAGCACCGCTAATTCTTCACGACGTTGAGCGGTGAGTTTTTTTGAATCGCGCAAACCCATTACAGGCGAGTTGGGGGCGAGAATAACGGCTGCCGCAAAAACTGGCCCAGCCAAAGGGCCACGGCCCGCTTCATCAACACCACAAATCAACTCGCCTTCGATAGCGAATAATGAAGGCATGACAGGGATTGATGGCCTCGATGCCATGCCTACAGCCTACCGTGCTGAGAGAGCATCTCCATGACGGCATGCGCGCTCTGTGAAGCGGTGTTACGCATCAAGTCATGATGCAAATCCACAAAGCGGCGGCGCAAGCGTTGACGATTTTGATCATTTGAAATTTGCGCCCACAATGCGCTCGCCAAACCTGCGGGATTGGCGCGATCTTGTAATAACTCAGGGACTAAAAATTCACGCGCCATCACATTCGGCAAGCCAACCCAGGGCTGATACGCCATTAATCGAAGAATCTGCCAGCTGGCTGGATTCATACGATAACTAATCACCATGGGCTTTTTAAACAAAGCAACTTCGAGGGTAGCAGTACCGCTCGCGACCAGTGCTGCATCGCATGCCGCAATCGCCTCGTGAGAATTACCTGTAATGATCGTTAACGGTAATCGCTGTAACTCTGGTTTTGCAATGAGTTGTTCAAAATAAGCTCGCTGCGTCTCACCGGCCATAGGAACGATGAATTTAATTGTTGGATCGCGCTTAGCCAGTTGCGCTGCTGTTTCAATAAACACACGTGAGTTGTACTTCAACTCAGATAAGCGACTACCAGGCAAAATCGTGACGATACGACCGTTACGATCTATACCAAGAGCATCGCGCGCGGCGTCCTGATCTGGATCCATAGGAATAACTTCTGCCAGCGGATGTCCCACATACGTGACGGGTATACCCGCTTTTTTGTAGATCGCTTCCTCGAATGGAAAAATCACCAACATGTGATCAACTGCTCGAGCAATTTTTTTGATGCGACTACGACGCCAAGCCCAAATAGATGGACTCACAAAATGCATCGTAGGGATCTTGGCTTTTTTGAGAGCGATTTCCAGATCAAGGTTGAAATCGGGCGCATCAACGCCTATAAATGCAGCAGGTCTTTCTTCCAGCAGTCGATCACGTAATGAGTCACGAAATGCTTTGAGCTCACGATAATGCGCCAACACCTCAAACAAACCCCTGACGGCGAGCTTATCCATCGGATACTCAGACACGAAACCATGCTCTGCCATTGACGGGCCACCGATGCCATACAGATGGGCTTCACTAAGCATTGGGCGCAGGCCCGATAGCATTCTGCCCGCGAGTATGTCTCCCGAGGCCTCACCAGCCACCATAGCAATCGACAGATCAGCGGACAATGCCACGACTCACATTCTGGAGAAAATCACGAATAAGCTTTAACTCCCCAGCAAATTCTGGTTCGGACTGCTCTTGCGCATGCAATGCCGCTTTCGCTTCTTCAAGAGTCAGCCCTGATTTATACAATACTTTATACGCTTGGCGTATGGCAGTGATCGCATCACGCGAAAAACCACGGCGCTTTAAGCCCTCACTATTAATGCCATGTGCCTGAGCCGGATTACCCGACAAAATCACATACGGTGGCACGTCTTGGGTCAGGCTGGTACTCATACCTACCATTGCGTGTGCTCCGATTTTGCAGAACTGGTGAACATTCGAAAAACCACCCATGATGGCCCAATCACCGACCTGCACATGACCGGCTAGTTGCGCGTTGTTTGCAAAAATGGTGTGATTGCCGATCTGACAGTCATGCGCAAGATGCACATAAGCCATGATCCAATTATCGTTACCGAGTCGAGTAACCCCAACGTCCTGCACCGTACCACGGTTAAAGGTACAAAACTCTCGAATAGTATTTCTGTCACCTATCTCAAGACGCGTAGGCTCACCCGCATATTTTTTATCTTGTGGTGGCGCGCCAATAGATGAGAACTGATAAAAGACGTTGTCTTCACCTATGCTAGTCATACCGTCAATGACCACATGCGGCCCTACACGGGTGCGCGCACCAATCACAACGTTAGCACCGATGATGCTGTAAGCCCCGATCTCGGCGGTAGCGTGAATTTCAGCGCCGGGCTCAACAATGGCTGTGGGATGAATCTTTGCCATGATGCTTATTCCGCTGCTGGAGAATCTGCCACGCTGCGCATGGTGCACATGAGCTCAGCTTCAACGGCGAGTTGATCATCCACTGTTGCGCGCGCTTGAAATTTCCAGATGCCGCGCGAGTGCCGCAAAATATCAACATGCATGTGTAATTGATCACCCGGCTCAATTGGACGCTTGAAACGAGCTTTATCAATTCCAAGGAAATACACCACCGCATTCTCATCCGGTTTTTGGCCCATCGTCAAAAATGCTAATAGCGCTGACGTTTGCGCTAACGCTTCAATCGTCATCACACCCGGCATCACCGGTTTGTTGGGGAAATGGCCATTGAAAAATTCTTCGTTAATGGTGACGTTCTTGATCGCGTCAATGCTCTTACCAGATTCCCAATTAAGCACGCGATCGACCAGTAAGAGCGGGTATCGATGCGGTAGGTATTGTTTGATCTGATTGATATCTAAGCTGTTCATTGTGCTTGCTGCCTGTTCTCTGAATAGTGAGTTATTTTTTTGAGGTCAGTTCCCTGACCAGTTTTTCTAGCTCTCTGACACGATCTCGCAGTCCGTCGAGCTGACGCACGACTGCGGCTGTTTTTTCCCAGTCTGAATTTTTCGCCAATGGATAAAAGCCGGTGTACTGCCCCGCTTCATGAATTGAGCGAGAAACCAGACTACCTGACGATACATGCACATTATCTGCAATAGTCAAATGTCCAAGAACCATCGCTGCACCACCGAATGTGCAGTTACGTCCAATCTTTGCGCTGCCAGCGACGCCGACACAGCCTGCCATCGCCGTGTTTTCACCAATGACGCAATTGTGGGCAATCTGTATTTGGTTATCTAGCTTGACACCATTCTCAATGACTGTGTGCTCCAGAGCGCCACGGTCGATCGTGGTACTTGCACCGACCTCTACATCATCACCAATTCGTACACCACCGGTCTGAGGAATTTTTATCCATTGTCCCTTTTGATTGGCAAAGCCGAAGCCATCACCACCAATCACCGCGCCGGATTGAACCACACCGCGAACGCCGATATGGCAGTTCGAAAGAAAGGTCACATTAGGATGAAACAAGGTCGCTGCACCAATGCGAGCGTCTCGACCAATGAAGCTACCCGCACCAATGACGCAGTGTTCTCCAATCTGCGCACCTGCTTCAATCGTTACATGAGGACCGATACTGGCAGTGGCAGCGATCTGTGCGGACTCACTGACAGTCGCCGTCGCATGAATGCCTGGCGTATTAGGTAAGGCACTTAGGGAAACAAAATACTGTGCTGCATGCGCGTAATAGGCATACGGATTGTCTGTCACTATGAATGCGCCATGAAAGCTAGTACGCAGCGCCTCGACTTCACTTGACGCTGCAATCAGCGCCGCTGCTCGTGTAGCGGCAGCTTGTGAACGTAACTTGGTGTTAGACAGAAAGGTGATGTGCGCTTCGCCTGCGGCTTCCAGCGGGGCGATACCGGTAACGATGACTTCCGGATCACCGATCAACTCCCCGCCTAGGCTTTTAACCAAATCGCCCAGTCGAGTGCTCATGGCGAAAGGTCCTGATTATTTATTGAGTGCCTTCAGCACTTTTTCGGTGATATCAATACGCGGACCGACATACACGGCTTCTTGAATTACCAAGTCGTATTTTTCCGCTTCAGCCATCTGCTTAACTACCTTGCTGGCTCTATCCAAAACGGCGGCCATTTCTTCATTTCGGCGCTGATTCAAATCTTCGCGAAACTCACGTTGACGACGCTGAAAATCTTTATCCATCTCACCGAGTTCACGCTGACGCTTACTGCGCTCTGCATCACTAATGACGGGCGCATCTTTATCAAGCTTTTCGGCACTGGATTTGAGTTTGACTGAGAGTTCCTGCAGATCTTTCTCTCGCTTGGAAAACTCTTGCTCCAATCGCGCAGTAGCTGCTTTTGCAGGCGTCGAATCTTTGAGAATTTTGTCTAAGCTGACAAAACCAATCTTCAGATCCTGCTGTGCGTGAGCTGAGAGCGGCAAAAGCAATGACAGCAGCAAAGCCAGCCCAAGCTTAGTTGTTTTTTTGGTTACAGATTTCAATTCAATCTCCGCAATGCTCAGTAAGCGCGTAAATAAGCCAGCCCCCCAAAACGGGTTAAAAGCTGAATATACGCAAAGCGACCGTCTATTATGCCATTGGAGCATCAAAACCCTGTGCCCAACTGGAACTGGAACCGCTGCGTCCGGTCGTATGAGTGAGGATTCATCGGATATCCCAGCGATAGCTTGAGCGGACCCACAGGGGAAATCCAACTTAAACCCAAGCCAGTACTGTAGCGCAGGTCGCTTAAGTTAATCTTTTCACCATTTTCCGGGCTAAATACTTGGCCAGCATCGAAGAATGTAAACCAACGCAAACTTCGATCGACTCCCGTGCCAGGGAATGGCATCTGTAATTCAGCATTCATGATTAAACGCGCCGATCCACCGATAGGCAAATTGAAACGAGCATCCCCTAAGCCCTTAGTGTGTTCCGCAACCGATAGGGATCCGGCTTGATAGCCACGAACAGTGCCAATACCACCCGCGAAATAGTTCTTGAAAATCGGGTAAGCATTACCGCCTAACGCGCCACCGTAATTGACTTCACCATTCAAGGCTAAGGTTGCGGTATTCGCCATATTGAGTGGAATGAAATACTGATCTTGGTAGGTCGTACGGTAATACGTTGATGAACCCACGGGAGACACTTCAACATTGGCTCTACGATAGCGGCCTTTAGTCGGTATCAAAGCACTGTCGCGATTGTCGCGCTGCCACGCAGCCGTGAGAGGAAATGCAGTTGTATGTGCATTGCCAACGCCGTCAGTAGCGCTGAGCGGATCAAACGTGCCCGACTGTGAATTGTTATGCACAAATTCACGATATCGACTTGGGCTATTGACGTAGGTATCTACCGTCGTATCTTCGATACCGGCACCTAAAAACACTCTATCGAATTCAGTAAATGGAACACCAAAACTGACGTTACCACCTTTAGTCACTACTTTATAATCGATATCGGTCAGATAGAGTGGCGGCCTGGATGTTCGCAAAAATACTTCAGTCGTTTTGCTAACACCGTCTTCAGTGAAATAAGGATTGGTATGTTGTAGCGCAATGGTGCGGTAAACGCGACTGGTGTTGACACTGATACCAATATTATTACCTGTACCAAACGCATTCGCCTGATTGATAGAGCCAGTGAGAGTAAGTTTTTCACTACTTGAGAAACCGGCACCGATCATGACGTTGCCGGTTGGTTTTTCAACGACGTTCACACTCAAGTCAACCTGATCGGGCGCTCCAGCCACTTCCAATGTATCGACATTGGTATCAGTAAAAAATCCGAGACGGCCAAGGCGATCACGGGAGAGTTTAATTTTGTCGCCCTCGTACCATGAACTTTCAAATTGACGGAATTCGCGGCGTATGACTTCATCACGCGTGCGGTCATTACCGCCAATATTGATTCGTCTCACATAGACACGCTTGCCAGGGTCCACAAAAATTGTGAAGGTGACTTCACTCTTCTCCCGATTAATATCGGGACTGGCATTGACATTGGCGAACGCGTAACCAAACACACCCATACGCTCGGTAATCTTACGCGTAGTCTCGTTCATTTTTTCGCCGGAATACGCATCACCTTTTTTCAAGGTGACGAGATCTTGCAGCTCTTTCTCGCGGCCTAGCATTTCACCATCAAGCTTGACACCAGCGACCGTAAATTTTTGGCCTTCGATAATATTTACAGTGATGTAAATATCTTTTTTATCGGGTGAAATTGATACTTGAGTCGATTCAACTTGCATCTCAAGAAAGCCGCGATTCAAATAGAACGAACGCAAAGCTTCAATATCCCCCGCCAATTTCTGCTTGGAGTATTGATCTGATTTGCTGTACCAAGTAAACCAACCCGGTGTGCTGAGCTTGATTTGATCGCGCAGATCAGAATCACTAAAGACTTTGTTACCGATGATATTGATTTGCTTAATACGTGCGACTTCGCCTTCGTCAACTGCAAACGTCACGCCTACCCGATTGCGCTCAAGCGGTGTGATGGTGGTGGTAATCTGCACACCGTACAAGCCACGCGAGAGGTACTGACGTTTTAGCTCTTGCTCTGCGCGGTCAACCAATGATTTGTCGAGAATGCGCGATTCGCCCAAGCCCAGATCTTTGAGTGATTTGGTCAGTTGCGTTTTGTCGAATTCTTTGGTGCCCGTAAAGTCAACGCTGGCAATCGCAGGCCGCTCTTCCACCAAGATGACCAGCACGTTGCCGTCGGCCTCAACTCGGACGTCTTTAAAAAATCCTGTGGCGTACAAGGCTTTGATGGCAGCAGCCGCTTTTTCATCATTGAAGGTATCGCCAACCCGAACCGGCAAATAACTAAATACCGTACCGGCTTCGGTTCTTTGTATACCCTCGACCCGGATGTCTTTAACCGTGAAGGGTTCGACTGCGACAGCTTGTCCCGCGCAAAATGCAAATGCGGCAGAGGCAATGAGTTTAGGAATGAAAGGTAGCGTGAGGCGAGCAGGATCGAGTTTCATCAACTATGTATTCAGAGGAAGTTATGCCAGCACAGCCTGGCATTGCGACGGTCACCAGACCAAGCGGACGATATCGTTGAACATTGCTACAGCCATCAGCGTCATCAGAATGCCAAGTCCCGCGCGTTGAGCTATTTCACCAACGCGTTCAGGCACCTGACGCCCTGAAAAAAGTTCCAGCGAATAATACAACAAATGCCCCCCATCCAGCACAGGAATCGGTAGCAGATTCATCACACCCAGGCTGATGCTAATGAAAGCCATGAATGATAGAAAACTGATCAAACCCACACGGGCAGTTTGCCCCGCATAGTCCGCGATGGTCAGAGGCCCGGTGATATTTCTTAGCGATACCTCACCGGTTAACATCTTGCCAAGCATCGTCAGGGTCATGGCACTGGTTTCCCAAGTCTTACGAACAGCGCGTGAAACTGCGTCTATAGGCCCAGACTGAACGATCACAGACGCGGCCGAAACATCCACCTGAGCGAGTATTCGACCGACGGTCTTTTCACCAACCAGCTCGGCTTGGGGGGTGACAGTCAATGTCAGCCGCTGATCTCGGCGGATAAATTCGATCACCAAGGGCTTGCCCGGTTCTGCCTGCAAGGCTTCTATCATTACCATCGCATCCACTATCGGCAAACTATCTATGCGCAGAATACGATCACCCGCTTTTAATCCAGCCCTATCAGCAGGCCCACCCGGCGTGATTTCACCTAGCACGGCTGGCGGACGCGCCATTTCCATACCGATCTGCTCTTGCAGATGCTGATCCAATGAATCAGGCGAAATAGCCGACAAATTTAAACTGGCTTCACGCAACTCAGATCGATTCGCCTCATTTATACGTTGCAAGCTCAATTGCAAACGCTCGCCCTTCATCGCGCCTTGCAATAAGCGCCAACGAAATTCTGACCACGCCTGAATCGCCTCACCATTGACGGCCACAATTAGGTCGCCCGTTCGCATACCAGCTTGCTCGGCAAGACTGTTTTGCTTAATTTCAACTCGGGATACAGGTTCGGGTATGCCGTAGCAATACAGCCCGGCAAAAATGACGATAGCTAACAAAAAATTAGCCAACGGTCCTGCGCTAACGATCGCTATGCGATGCAACACCGGTTTACGCGTGAACTCGCGAGCCAGATCGGTTTCGGGAATCTCTCCAGCATCGTCGGCGCGCGCGTCCAGCATCTTGACGTAGCCGCCCAAAGGCACGGCTGACAAAGCCCACTCGGTCTGATCAGGCCCGAAACGTCGAGACCAAATTACTTTGCCCAGACCGACAGAAAATCGCAGCACTTTGACGCCACACCATCGTGCGACTAAGTAATGGCCAAATTCATGAATGGTGACCAGCACACCAATCACAATGACAAAAGCAAAAATCGTTTGCAGTAATTCCATGAAATCTCAGTGTAATAAAGCTTTGTGGTGAAGCTTAAGTAGTGAAGCTTTTACGTTGTAACTTATAAGGCGAAGCTTATTGGTGCATTAATTCGCGCGCCAACAAACGCGCTGATTTATCCATAGCCAGGACAGCGCCTAAGTCAGTTACTGGTTCAACAGGTAAACGATTGAGAACAGCATCAATCAATTCAGGAATTTTTCTAAAACCAATTTGCCTTTCAAGAAATGCCTCAACCGCCACTTCATTGGTAGCGTTTAACACAGCCGCTGCACTACCACCGGCATGCAAAGCATCAAACGCCAGCTTTAAACAAGGAAACCGCTGATAGTCGGGCGGACGGAAATTGAGTTGCGCTATTTTTGTTAGGTCCACAGTATCCACACCAGACTCAATTCGATCAGGATAGGCCAGTGCATGCGCAATGGGGGTGCGCATATCGGGATTTCCAAGCTGCGCTAATACCGACCCATCGGCATACGAGACCATAGAATGAATCACGCTTTGTGGATGAATGACGACCTCAATTTGATTGGGCGCTGCTCCAAACAACCAGTGCGCCTCAATCACTTCTAATCCCTTGTTCATCATGGTGGCCGAATCGACCGATATTTTTCTGCCCATACTCCAATTCGGATGCGCTACCGCTTGTTCAGGTGTGACTTGATCAAGCGTGCTGACATCACGATCTAAAAATGGACCACCCGAGGCAGTTAACAGTATCTTGCGAATACCGTGATACCCAAGCTGACGCTGGTAATTCAGCGGCAAACATTGAAAGATCGCATTGTGTTCGCTATCAATCGGCAACAGCACCGAACCACTTGCGGCAATCGCATCCATAAACAGCTGACCGGAAATCACCAATGCCTCTTTGTTTGCGAGCAGTACTTTTTTTCCTGCATGCGCTGCGGCAATGGTTGGTGCCAAACCCGCGGCACCCACAATCGCGGCCATCACTGTTGTACAAGCCGCTGCGCTCGATACATCACACAAGGCTTGCTCACCGTACTCCACTTGAGTCGTCAAACCAGCGGATTGAAGTCGTGCAGATAATTGGCTCGCTGCTTCTGCAGTACCTACCACCGCAACTTCTGGTGTAAACCGTATGCATTGCTCAGCAAGTTCATCGACTCTACTATGCGCGGTTAATGCAAAGACGCGATAACGATCCGGATGTCGTGCAATCACATCCAGCGTTGAGACGCCGATGGAGCCAGTCGCTCCAAGTACTGTTATCGATTGCATAGTTTTTATTTTTAGTCTCAGGACTGCGTAGTCAACAACAAAACCAATGGCATTACAGGTATTAACGCGTCAATTCTATCCAGTACACCGCCGTGGCCAGGTAGTAGCTGACTACTATCCTTCATTCCTGCACGACGCTTCATTAACGACTCAAACAAATCACCAATCACACTGGCTGCCACCAAAATGCTCATGATAATTATCCACAACGGCCATCCCCGCTGGCGTACAAGCTGAGCAGCAAAGGTGTCGGACAGTGATGGTATAAAAACAGAAGCGGCAAAAAGCACCAGCACCGCAAGCCAACCACCTATCGCGCCTTCCCATGTTTTACCCGGTGAAATCTCGGGTGCTAATTTGCGCCGTCCAAATTTTCGTCCCGCAAAATAAGCACCGATATCCGCTACCCAAACGATCGCCATCGCTGACACCAAATACAAAGGCGAATGTTCAAAGACAGCTGCGATCGACACAAAGCATCCCAGCAACGCGATCATAAATACAAACACAAACAATAGACCACGTGCGCCTTGCAGCGACGGAAGGCCTAACTTTAGCGCTGGGGAAAATCGTATCGCCCAAATAAGCGCACAGAGCATAGCCAACGGCTTCCAATTCCAACTAGGCCCGGATGCGAGTATCAGCAAGAAGATACCACCCATCACTGCCATCGGCAGCGGCTTAGGTACATCGAGCAAACGCAAACCTTCCCAAACAGCCGCAGCAAAGAAAACTGAGAGAGTAATGCGAAAGGCCAGCAAGGATTGTGAACCGAGTACGATGGCTAGCAAAACTAGCAGCGCGATGGCGGTAAGCACCCGTTGACGCAGCATCAGGAAGCCTTCCTGACCTCAATCAGCTGAGCGCTAGTGCGCCCAAAGCGACGTTCGCGCTGTTGATAAGAAATGATCGCCTCATCTAGTGAAGCGGCATCAAAATCAGGCCAATAGGTCTCAGTAAAATACAACTCTGTGTAGGCTAACTGCCAAAGCAGAAAATTTGAAATGCGCTGCTCACCGCCGGTGCGTATAAATAAATCTGGCTCCGGTGCAAAGGCCATAGCAAGATGCGGCGCAATGTCTTGCTCGGTAAATTCTGAACCGACAGGCAAGATGTCAGCGGCTTTGTTCATAGCCTGCAGCATGTCCCACCGACCGCCATAGTTTGCGCAGATGGTGAGATTCAAGGTGTCATTGTCTTTGGTTTTTAATTCGGCTTGAGCGATTTGATCCTGCAGCCGAGTATCAAAGCGGCTTAAATCACCGACGACTCGCAAGCGAATACCCGTGGCGAACATACGATTGACTTCGCGCTCAAGTGCGGTAGAAAACAAGCGCATCAATAACGAAACTTCATCGGCAGGTCGGCGCCAGTTTTCCGAACTAAACGCGAACAAGGTCAGGTACGAAATTTTGCGCGAGACGCAAGCTTTGACTATAGCGCGAACTGATTCAACACCTTTGGCATGCCCTGCAACCCGCGGTAAGTAACGCGAAGTAGCCCAGCGCCCGTTACCATCCATAATGATGGCGACATGCGACGGAATCAGCGATGTATCAGGAATGTTTTGAGTCGAACTCGCTTTGATCATCGCTTAGCCCGTGTTCGCAAAGTTTGGATAGTCTGCCGTGCGAAGACGGTCGCGCAAAAGGTGATGTCATCCATCAAGGAATAGCGAGTTCTAATCAAGAGACTGTCTTTCTGAAAGTTAGCGACACAAAAGATGGTTAAACAGTCAGCACTTCTTTTTCTTTTTCTGCTACGAGCTTGTCGACTTCAGCGACAAATTTATCAGTCAGTTTTTGTACGTCGTCTTGAGCGCGACGTTCATCGTCTTCGGAAATCGCTTTGTCTTTCAAGAGCTTTTTTAAGCCCTCGTTAGCATCACGGCGAATGTTGCGAATCGCGATCTTGGCATCTTCCGCTTCGTTCTTTACCAACTTCACCATCTCTTTGCGGCGCTCTTCGGTGAGTGCTGGAGTAGGAACGCGAATCACATCACCTTGCGTCGAAGGATTGAGCCCAAGATCCGATTCGCGGATAGCTTTCTCGACGGTCGCGATCATCTTTTTTTCCCATGGCTGTACACCAATGGTGCGCGCATCAAGCAAGGTCACATTGGCGACTTGATTAATGTGTGTGGGAGTACCGTAGTAATCGACTTGAACATGATCCAACATGCCGACATGCGCCCGGCCGGTCCGCACTTTGGCGAGATCATTCTTGAGGGTCTCGATCGACTTTTGCATTTTTTGATCGGTATTTTTTTTTACGTCGGCAACGCTCATACTGCTCTCCTGTAATTCTTCAATTCAATAATTCAATGATTTAATCAGTTTACCAATAGCTATTCAAAATCTTAGGAACAAATAGCAAATAATTATTCAACAAATGCTGATACAACTCGTACTACCGCTTTTATACGTGAACTAATGTCCCTTCATCTTCTCCAAGTATCACGCGCTTGAGTGCACCCGCTTTGGTAATGGAGAATACTCGGATGGGAAGCTTTTGGTCGCGACATAGTGCAAATGCCGTTGCGTCCATCACTTGTAAACGCTTTGCAATCGCTTCGTCAAAGCTAATCTCAGCATAGCGAGTTGCAGCAGCATCTTTTTTAGGATCAGAGCTATACACACCGTCGACTTTGGTAGCCTTGAGAACAACTTCAGCCCCAATTTCCGCGCCCCTCAAGGCTGCGGCTGTATCGGTAGTAAAGAATGGGTTACCGGTACCGGCGGCGAAGATCACAATCTTACCTTCTTCAAGGTACTGGAGTGCCTTTGGGCGCACATAGGGTTCAACGACTTGTTCGATACCAATCGCTGACATCACACGAGCGGTCATGCCACCCTGTCGCATTGCATCAGCTAATGCTAATGAATTCATAACTGTAGCGAGCATACCCATGTAATCGGCCGTGGCTCTATCCATCCCCTGCGCACCGGGGGCGACGCCACGAAAAATATTCCCGCCGCCGATAACAATAGCGAGTTCGACACCCATGGCGGCAATTTCAGAAACGTCGGCCACCATACGTTCAATCGTGGCCCGATTGATACCGTAAGCATCGTCGCCCATCAGGGCTTCGCCGGAGAGTTTCAGAAGGACTCGCTTATAAGCGGGTGACGTCATAGTTAATGCTCCCTGGTGATTCGGTTTTTACATGGTTTCGCCGAACAACAGTCCGTATTTTAACTGTTGATCTACGATTCATTTGATGCACACTGACGCAGCTTAAAAAAACGGGCCTTGCGGCCCGTTTTAATTATTACGCTTGCTTGGCGGCGGCTACTTGCGCCGCTACCTCCGCAGCAAAGTCATCTTGCTTCTTCTCGATGCCTTCACCAACGATAAACATCACAAAATTCTTTACGGACGTGTTCGCCGCTTTCAGCATCTGCTGAACTGTCTGTTTATCATTCTTAACGAATGTCTGATCAAACAAAGAAACTTCTTTCAGATATTTTTGGACTGAGCCTTCAACCATTTTTGTAGCAATATCCGCTGGTTTGCCAGACTCTTCTGCTTTGAGTTTGGCCACTGAACGCTCTTTCTCGATCAGATCAGCAGGAACTTGATCCGAAGACAAAGCGACTGGCTTCATAGCAGCAATATGCATTGCTACATCTTTGCCTACTTGTTCATCAGCGCCTTCAAATTCAACCATCACGCCTATGCGTGTGCCGTGCAGATACGAAGTCAGTTTGCCCGATGTTTGAAAACGCTTAAAACGACGAATCGACAGGTTTTCACCGATACGACCGATCAACTCAGTGCGAACTTCTTCAACGGTCTTGCCATACAAACCCAATGCTGACAACGCTGCCACGTCAGCAGGGCTATGTTCAGTCACGAGTTTGGCGATATCGGAGGTGAATTTGAGGAAGTCATTATTCTTGGAAACGAAATCGGTTTCACAATTAATTTCGACCAAAGCGCCAACACCACCTGCAATGTACGAAGCCACCACGCCCTCGGCGGTGACACGTGAAGCTGCCTTCGATGCTTTGCTACCCAATTTAACGCGCAGAATTTCTTCCGCACGCTCCATATCACCTTCTGCTTCTGTCAGTGCTTTTTTGCATTCCATCATGGGGGCATCTGTTTTGGCGCGAAGCTCGCCCACCATTGCTGCCGTAATTGCTGCCATTCTGCTCTCCTAGTTCAAGGACGGCATATAAGCCATCCATTATTCATTTCCCGAAAAAAAGGGGCTAACCTCCGTTGCCCCAGTTTCTCCGTCCTGATAGTTCAGGACTGGCAGACGGGCTTATTAAGCTTGTCCGCTAACCTCGACAAATTCATCCGCACCACCCTTAACGGCTTCAACGATGTCATTCACAGCGTTGGAACGGCCTTCAAGGATTGCATCGGCTACGCCGCGCGCATACAAAGTAATCGCTTTTGATGAGTCATCATTGCCTGGAATGACATACGTCACACCGGCTGGCGAGTGATTGGTATCAACGATACCGATCACTGGAATACCCAACTTTGCGGCTTCTGTGATGGCGCCCTTGTGATAGCCAACGTCAATCACAAAAATCGCATCCGGCACACCGTTCATATCTTTGATACCGCCGATGGCTTTGTTGAGCTTTTCTAATTCACGGTGAAATAACAGCGCTTCTTTCTT
>Ga0214919_10000188_pt1 | contig 105317 bp, 102 predicted proteins | sample LL1503_MetaG_FD_177994 | JGI IMG/M metagenome (GOLD analysis project Ga0214919, IMG submission 177994) | Freshwater microbial communities from Lake Lanier, Atlanta, Georgia, United States - LL-1503 | ecosystem: Environmental > Aquatic > Freshwater > Lake | place: USA: Georgia | collected...
AAAAAAAAGGGAGGAGGAGGAGGGGGGGGGGACGAGCGAGTGCTTCAAAAAATTCACCATGCAATAAATATTTCGCCGTTTGGCTTTTGCAGATAAATGAGACCAGGAAACACTGAATCAAACTTTTCAGCAACTTGGATGTATACATACTCCACAAAGGACTGGGCGTAAATTTTTGGAACGTCGACTTTTTTAATAATGTAGTCCAAAATACCTTCGCCGTCGAGCATATGAGAGACGAGAGTATAATGCTTGGATTTGCATGTGTCCGGTTGTATGTAGATCTCGATAATCTGGATGTAGATGTTGTTGAATACCTCCATGGCTAGTAGGTCGATATCAATGGGTCGAATACTTGGCATATACTGATCCTTAATGTCTTTTACCGTTGTTTCATTCGTCATGACACATACATATGATGATGATGATGTTGATGATGATGCGAATGACGTGGTGATGCACAGAAAACAAATTATCAGGAAAAAATTCAACATAATTTATTTATTTTTGCAAAAATAATGAATTCTTCTAAAATTCAAAGAATTTCACAAATTAATAATTATCGATAGGAAAACAAAATGACCGATGCGAATTTAAAGCTAAACATGCGTGTATTGGAGTTTAGTGCTTTCTTGGTTCAAATATACGGTGAAGGTGTTGTGTCTCCAAAAGAGTTTCTCCCCCTTTGCGATTTTTTGTTGAAATTGAAACTCGAACCGTGGAAAGCAGAAGTCATACATCAAGCTATTCCTCGATCTGCATATGCAATTCCATTTTACATATATGCTTTGCATCATTACTATGGGTCGGAGATCATGATGCCAATGGGGTACAGTATTCACGAATGCATTGCGGTGATGATTCATAAAGATTTTTACAATGCGGTGTTTGTGAACGGTTCAGTAGCGAGGTACAATGATTGGATGGTGTTTTTCCATTCGGTTATAATTGTCACGACAAAATATTTTCATGTACAAGGTCTATTTCCCATGGTTGTCCATGATGATGACAATGAGGTTTTTCACGCGAATGATGTTATTGATGAAAATGACGGGCATATCAGTGCATTAGCTGCTTCGTCATCGTTATCATCATCATCATCATCATCATCATCAAAACAAAAGTCGTTTCTTCTGCAAAACATTCACGTCTTTCCCTTTCGTTCATGGAGCTACGTTTACAATCGCCCTTTGGAATACGGCATCATCATGCAAGAACCGATCGATGAGAATCCAACAAAAGAAGGGGAGGGATTCAGATCTCTCTTGCAAACATATGCGAATGTTGCTTTGAAAAGACTCGTCTATCAGCTTTTAGCATCCTGGTTTTCATCATCATCATCATCATCATCATGTTTCACAAGCCTCGACAATTTTGAAAAACAATTCCGACCTTTTGCGTTACTCGAAGACAACAAATTTGCAAAAATTAGTTTTCGATACAATGAACCCATTTACGATTCAGATGATGAAGATTGGGATCCACGGCAAGCCATGATCTTTGATGACTTCCCCTTTTGCAAAGAGGGGAAAAACTACCTCGCCGAGCCTGTGACCACCTATGTCCTCGAATTTCCGATTGCACCAGATGTACAGAAATGTCATCTCGACAAAACATGGAGTGTTCACTCTGCGTTTATCAAGGCATCGGTTTTGCCAGATATTAGTCATTTGATGGCATGGGAATTATTAAGAGACCACTTTGAGTCATATCTCTATTTTGTCAACCGTCATTTTGAACATCGTCTTTACAAGTACCAGTTTCCAAATTCATACAAAAGAAGTACCATTTACCGTAGCAACGGCGGTAGACCAATTGTTTGTTTTTATAGCATGCCTCTTATCCGCATCTGGAAATACCTCTTTGACGTCAACGATTTCAAGCCAAATGCAATGGAACATCATGTCATCGAAAGTAACAAACCACTCTTTTACAACTGTATCCGGGGATTGCTCCAGATTTTTGCGCGGCATTTTCGTGTTAGCGTGATAGACGGCACATTTGTCTCCAAAAATGGGATGGATGTAAAAGAAACACGTGAAATTGAAGTGTTTTTCAAATCTTCCTTGGAAAGGGCGAAGAATTTGATTTTTCGCTGGGTGGATGAAATCGATCGTGTCACCTTTGGGAAAACCTTTCAAGAACTCTCCCAGCAACGTGATATGATGACCATCATCATTGCTGAAGACATGGACGACTCTACGTCGAGTCCAAAGAGGAAACGCATGCGCTTAAATGAAGACGCCATCATTGAAAAGAGTTTGCAGACTCGTTTGCAGCATCGCCACCAGATAGAGCAAGAAGTCATCCGTCAGCGTCAAGAGCAAATGGAAAAGGAAAGGGATAAACAATTCTTTCGTCCAGTTTTTGAACGATTTTTAAAGAAGAAGATTCCTCGTCAGTTTGAGATTGAAGAAATGAGAGGAAGACATGGATGGCGGTCTTACCACTTTGTGCGACGTCATTGCAATCATGACGTGCAATACTTGACTTGCGCATTGGATTTACAGTCGTTTCTCCAAGTACTCTGTCAGACAAAGAGGTCGACGGTGAAATCTTATTTTGCGGATATGGATTATGGCACTATTTTCATCCTTTTGGCCTTTGTAATTGGTGACAGATTCGATCTGAATATGTGTTTTGGCGCTTTTTAATTTGATGGATTGTTGTTGTTGTTGTTGTTGTAATTTTGAATTTTTTGTTTCATCAAAAAACAACAACAAAAAAAACATAAAACAAACATGTTTTGTTTCATTTCTCGAAAATACCAATCATCATCATCACCTCAACCATTGTCAAATCAATGGACCCGTTTTGCAAACCGTCTTGATCAGTACCCAAAAACGCCCGAAGATTTATATGTAAGACTTGCAGATCATAAAGCCAAAGTCCTTTTGTATAAAAACAACGACGCAAAATTTACAGCAGCTATAAAATATGGTTTGCTTGCCAAGGGTATGTCTTCCTCTGGTAAAAAGAGTTACGCATCCAAAAGCGTAGGAAGGGAGAGCACAGAACCCAATGTAGGTAATTATCAACGTGTGAATGAATCACTGGTAAATGTCACGACCGGAGCACCAGTTAGTTCGACAGACATTCCCACTTCTTGTCAAGGCGCATTTGATCAACAGCCAAGACGTGATCCAACATTTCCCATTAGAGCGGCTATTTACGCATCAAAACATCCCATCGTTCCACCACTACCGCCACCGCCTCCAACCATCCCTTTACCTGCCACATCCAATATTCTCGTCATTCCCATAAGCGCCATCGTTAAGGCGAATGCGTCTAGCAAAATAAATCAATTGGTGGCAATCGGTGGAAGCTTAAAGTGTAACGCCACCTCCAATCCATGTACGGGAGATATCATCAACGAGTTTACAAGAAATCAATGTCATCCTTCGTCTGCCTCGAATGTTCCTGGCAATACCATTTTATGCTCCTTTCCGGAAAGGCCGCCGGCGAATACCTCGCAGTCGAGAAAAACGTATTCTTCTGGAAATACGAAATTTCCACAAAACGCCACTCTACAAGGATCTGTCTATTCATAGTTACAAATCATTATTTATTTTCGAAAAATCTGGCAAAAAATGATGAAATTATTTATGATTATGTATTTGTTGAGCATGAGTGGTGCCACGGTCATTACTGCTGGTGGTACGGTTGCTCTTGGTCAAGGTAGCTAAAATTTTTTTTTTATGTGTTAGTCATGACACACCCCCCCCCTTTTTTTTTGACGACAGCGATGGCTTGTGGTGCGGTTGTGGCGAACATGAATGGAATCGTTACCGTTGTTACAACAGGTCAAGCTATATCGACTACAGCCGCTGCATCCGCTATAGCAACTCAGACTTTGGTGAAGTTGGCTGGAAGTAGTGCCGTTGCTAAGCTGGCTGGGCTTTTCGCCACAGCAACAGGTCCCATGGGATGGGTAGGATTCACAATTCTTGCCGTTGGAGCCGATCCATTATGCCAGGTTGTTGAATCTCCAAAAATCACTCTCTTTGCGACTATCATTTCATTCTTGGCCTGTTTTACATGCACGATATCATACCTTCAAACAACGCGAAAGTTTTTTTCACGAAGTAGTTTTCATGGATTTGTTTTGGTTGTGATAGTCATGACATATTTTTCTCAAGTACACGTATATGTATAAGTAATTTTTGTTTTGTTCAAAAACTTTTAAAAAAAAAAGAGGGACAAATTGCAACAATTACACAAAAAAAAAGATGATACTTATTTAAAGAGGTGGATCATTAAGAGAAAACAAAAAAAGAGGGAAAAGATGATTTCTGTTTCCAGATTCGAAAGTATTTTGGAAAATGGTCAGGAAACGAAATTTCCTCCTGATACCATCGCAAAAATCAAGCGACTTGTTCATGAAGTATGCGGACATCATATTTCGATTTTAGTGCCATCATCATCATCATCATCATCATCATTATTGTTACCGAAAATGGTTGAATCACATGGATTGCGTCGAAAAAATGTTTCAAAACCAGGAGAATCGCATGATTGGGAATCTCTTCGATCCTTTGCGATCACAAAACGTGCTGTTCGAGATGGAGGGGATGTCCAAAGGGATGTGTTACGTAGCCTCATCAACAAATTAACCGATGATACATACGATGCTACATGTCTGGACTTAATTGGATTGGTGACAAGCGATGATAACATGACTACTCCTGAGATGTTGCAAATAATATTCGATATTGCTATTTCGAATCGGTTTTTCTCAGCACTGTATTCAAAAATATTTGCATTCCTGGCCTTTCAATTTCAACTGGAAAAAACAACAATGGTTTTCGTCGATAACTTTTGTCTCAAATACTTTGATTTTGAATCATCATCTTTATCATCCTCATCATCTTTATCATCATCTTTATCCTCATCCTCATCATCATCATCATCATCATATGACGAATTCTGCGATGCATTGAAAGAAACAGATCGTCGAAAGGGGGCGGCTGCTTTGTTGGCGAATATGGTTCATCAAAAAGTGGTTGACAAATCTTATATTGATCAAATCATGCATAACATGTTTGCATTTATATCCAAGGTTTATGAGAAGGACAATTTCAAGACTTCAGTCGAGGAAGCAATTGAATGCATTTCTATTTTCGTGGAAATTGTCTTTGTTGGCGATTTCACAATCAACCCTTTGTTTTACGACAAATTGGTCACCTTTTCGTCCGCATCCCCAAAGGCTTATCGAAGCCTTTCGGCAAAAGCGATCTTTAAATCGATGGATATTGTCGAGAGCATAAATAATAATGGCAAGAAATAATATATTGTCTCAGAAGGACAAACCGAAAATGGCAAGAAATAATATATTGTCTCAGAAGGACAAACCGAAAATGGCAAGAAATAATATTGTATCAAAAGAACAAAACAAAAAAAAAACCTTGCAAACCAAAATGTCTTGGCTTCTTCATTCAAAAATTTGCGCGCCGTCATGGGTAGCTATTATTATCGGCTCTTTACTCGTTCTCTTGTTGTTTGCTCATGCATTTTGCTCGTGTCGTAAAAATTATTTAGAAGGATTAAGCACAATTCCTTCCATTCCATCAGCATCTTCATCTGACGTTTCTGGAAATGACGCTTCTGGAAATGACGCTTCTGGAAATCAGCCAGCAACGACATCATCAACGACAACACCTGCTGCACCAACGACAACACCGGCGCCAACGCCAACGCCAGCAAAAACCGAGTCGTTTACAAATTATAATGTCTATAATAAAAGTCCATATAATGACGAATTTTCAAGCGTTAGCGGGTGGACAACAAAGGTGGATCCCTCTTCATGGGCGAAACAACCAACCGAATCATCCATGAATTCACATATTGTACAAGAAGCGTCCACGAGTCCAAATATTGATCCTGCGTGGCAAACTGCTTTTAATATTAATAAAATGCATGATAATGATAGTAGTAGCACTTATTCAACCTCTAGTAATGATAACGAAATGTTTGTTTTTGCCAAATCAACTTTTAAACCAGAATGTTGTAAGAATTCAGGCGTGAGTAATTCAATGGGATGTGCGTGCTAATATTCGTTTTTTTTTCCATCATAAGTTGATGACATAACAATTAATAACTGCGTGTGTGGTTGTGTTTTGGTCGTCGTCCCCTTTGTGTATTGCCTCCAATTTTCAAATAAAATTTTCTGCGCGTTGTGTTATTTAGTTTCTTAGAGGGGTCCGTCAAAATTTTCCATGCCATCCTCAAAAAATCGATATTGTTGACAGTTCGACAGGATCTTTGGTTTGCAAGAAAGAAGAAATCTTTCTTTGAAATTGTATCTTTAGATTTTTTAGTTTCCAATAAGAATTCTATTACATTTGCCATGCAATGCGTAAGATTATAATACATATTATCTGCAAGGTATCTATAATCGCGATCAGATTTCAATTTTCTCGCGGGGGTATCGAATTCTTGTAAAATGAGCATCCAAAAATGTCTATTATTTGGTGGTAAAAATAAATGTTTCTTCTCATTAGCTGTAGAATCCTGAATATTATAATGTTTTCCTTCTTTTATGCCCCATTTATATGTATAAACCTTATTTGAATAAACAACGATCCGTATGTTTGGATCTAGTGAATTGTTGTTTAATATTTTGAATATGTCAGCAAGTGAGGACGGAATACCGTTGTCCATTCTTCGAATATTCATAGTATTAAATCGACCTTTTTCATAAAATCTTATATTTGGATAATTCTCTAAAATTATGGTTGTTAAAAACTTGTGCCCGTTTTTTGTCAATTTTCTGCCATTTGGTATTTTTTGAATTGTGTATACATATCTCCTGCCAAAATAGCTTCCTGTTCTTTCTCTAGTAATTGACAATAATTGTGTTGCCTCTGCTTCTGCCTCTGCTGCTGCCGCTCTTGCTTTTGCCGCTCTTGCTTCTGCTGCTGCTGCTGCTGCCTCTAATTCTGCCGCTCTTGCTTCTGCCGCTGTTGCTGCTGCCTCTAATTCTGCCGCTCTTGCTTCTGCCGCTGTTGCTGCTGCCTCTAATTCTGCCGCTGTTGCTTCTGCCGCTGTTGCTTCTGCCGCTGTTGCTGCTGCTGCTGTGTTTGTTGCTTCTGCCGCTGTTGCTGCTGCTGCTGTGTTTGTTGCTTCTGCTGTGTTTGTTGCTTCTGCTGTGTTTGTTGCTTCTGCTGCTGCTGTGTTTGTTGCTTCTGCCGCTGCTGCTGCTGCTGCTGCTGCCGCTCTTGCTTCTGCTGCTGCCGCTCTTGCTTCTGCTGCTGCTGCTGCTCTTGCTGCTGCTGTGTTTGTTGCTGCTGCTGCTTCTGCTGCTGCTTCTGCTGCTGCTGCTGCTTCTGCTGCTGCTGCCTCTAATTCTGCCGCTCTTGCTTCTGCCGCTGGTGCTGGTGCTTCTGCCGACATTTTTATTTAATCGTTATTGTTATGCAGTAATGATATTTAAAAAAAAATATACTGTACTTAAATTATTATTACCGCGTTTTCCCTTTGAAATATTTGACTGGAAAAATGCGTTTACAACGAATAGCATTTATATAAACAGAATTATACGTGTACTTTAAAAAGGTAAATGCAGTGAAGAAAGAGTTCACTATAAAGCCTCCAATGCAAAACATACACAAAACAATGGTTGGAAAAAGAGCCACCATTGCGTTTCCCGCCGCATTTACATCCCCACCTATGGCCTCGTTTGCAATGTTTGCGCTATCTGTCTTGATCTCTTTTAAAAGAGAAATGCCGTAAATGCCTGCACACAGAAAGTAGATGCTTCCAAAAAGACCTTGATAAATAATTTGAAAAGTACAAAAGCCATACATCAGCATATCCCAATCTTGAAAGAAAAAACAAGTGGTTTCAAAAAATTGCGCCATAAATGGAATATTGCAAAAGGTGTTCATGGTTGCCATTGCCACAAAACCAAGAATAACAAAAATATTGAAAATAAGCGCAATCATACTCGAGATATATATAAACCATGCCAGGGTTGACTTGCCTTTCATGTCTTCCAAAAAGGTGAAAACGTGGTAGAAACAAATGATGGCGAAAAATTCGGCTATTAAATTCCACGCCTCCAGCGAAATCTTTTGCCACCAACAACTGAAGTCAAATTTCGATTTTTTCGACATTGTGGTTATTTTTTATCAGTGCGGAACAAGAACAACAATAACAAAAAAAAAAGATTATTTAAAGAAAGATGTTATTTTATTTGAAAACAAAACAATGACTATAATTTTCCCGTTCATCATCGTACTCTTTTTCGTCATTGTACTTATCGTGCATATTCGGTATCATCTCAAAGTGTCAAACAGCTTGGATGTCTACGAGATTCATGAGAACGTCACAAAACAATATTTAAACGACATCTGCGAATCTCGTCATCCCGTTTTTTTCGAATGTCCAAAGGGGGTGGGTGATTCTTTCTTGTACACTTTCAACACAAGACATCTTCTTGCAAAATATGGGAAATATGACATTTCATCTTCATCATCTTCATCATCTTCATCATCGTCATCATCATCATCATCATCCAAAACATTGTTGCGCGATTTTTTCGCCAATGGATTGCTGCCCATATCGTGTAACAACTCTGAGTTTTTAAGAGAGAGCGGTCTCGACGAAAACATTGAAGATGACTTTTTCAAACCATACGCCACAATTACGAGTAAATTTGATATATTGTTTTACCAAAAGTTGAAATCTAAGGATGATGATGATAAAAAGGATGATAAAAAGGATGATAATAATGATGATAAAAAGGACGATGATGATGATGATGATGATGAAAAACGAAATGGAAATGTCAGCAAAACGTTTCAATCTTTCCGAACTTTTCTTTTGGTTGTCGATGTCGACGGACAATTTACGGCGCGATTGTATCCTCCAAATAAAAATCAAAAGAAACGAAAATATGTTGACGTACTGTTTACAAAACATCGAGAATGCCTATTTGTTCCCCCCTTTTGGCATGTAAAAATTTTATCATCTTCCTCATCATCATCATCATCATCAAAAATAACGATTCTACAAATGCAATATTTCACCTTGATGAATATAGCGACCATAGGTTATCAACGACTGCTAAATTTCCCAGAATTACGTCGCGAATTTCTTCTACCTCTGCTGCTGCCACCGCCGCCACTCATCGGGGTCAAAAATGTGGAAGACGAGGATGCTGATGCTGCTGCATCATTCTCTCCCATTATGACAACTTTACCAAATAAAATAGAGGTGAAAAGGAAAAACAAAAAGGCGATAAAAGCCCATAAATAAAATGTTGTCTTTTGCTGCACGAAACTGATATCACTATTCGTCGTAATATTTTCCAATCCAAGTGTCATTTCATCCTTTTCCATCGCCATTTGTTTTTCGAGAAGTTTCGCATCTGCCAGAACTGCTTCATTGTTCTGCAATATTCCTAAAATTCCTCCATCTGCTTCAAACGTCGCCAAAGAAAATGACCCGTCTGTGAACCCTTCATCCCCCTCCCTTACCAATTTCATATCGGAAAAGGGTTCAGATGATGATGATCCACCTAGATAATCTCCCATACTCTTTGTAGATGATTGGATACTTTTATATATCGCATCAAGGTATGTTTGCTCTTTGTTTGTGACCATCTCACCTCTATTTAGGTATTCGCTTAATCCACAGGCAGTATTTTGTGTCATCTCCCCCCCATTTTCGTACCTCGCCCACGAGACACTGTCAATCGCAACCGGCGCTCCTTGCACGCCACCACAATTCGGTAAATCTACAGTAATGACCGGTTGAGGTGTTTGCGGTATAACACTTGTGGTTGCAGTAGCCGCAGACGTGTCATTGAAACTGTTATCAAGCAAAGGGACCATATACATCCCATTGGGATACGTCATCAACATTCCATCTTCGTCCACGCGCCCAACATTTCCAATAAAATCCGGATTTCCTCCCGAATTCATTTCATACAATGCATTGACTCCTGCAACACCATATGTCGCTCCATCTGCCTGGACTACCGTCGCTGCCGCGGGACCAAACTGCTGGATCTCAGCTTCGCTATTGGATAGATAACACGTGCCTGTGGTTGAACTGCCATTGTCTGTCATATCACCTAAACCAAAGTAAAGCGAATTTTGTGTTGCAGCTTTTTGATAACATAAATTATAAGAGTACTCTGCACCACCCGGTTGTTCCTGCCAGCCATTTCCGGGTTGCCCGTCAGGTCCGATTGCATTATAACAGCCAATACCGCCGTTCTGAGATGGCATGTAATAGACGGCATTATTATAACCGACCCCATAATGTTTACCAAACACCTCCTTTTGGGCTGATTCTGCTGCTGAACCATATTGACTTAAGGCTCCATAATCGCTCGAAACATTACATTTTGCACTCGGACCCCCATTTTTTGCATCCTCCAACGCAAAATACGTCGCCCCCTGATCTTTCGCAGCTTGCAAACATGAATTATAATTATAGGAATTGCTACCGTTGCCTACCGCCGTCATGGCAGGTTGTCCCGCAACATCTGTAAACACGCCCATATATTCTGCCTCACCAGACGAATACCATGAAATTGTGTTGCCAGAACCATAACTGTATCCATCTGTGCCTTGATTACAATTGCCACTGACTGCACCATATTGCGAGGCACTTATAGAATCACTTCCGAGTGCACATTGCGCCAACTGTTCATCTTTGTTGGCTGGATTCACCCCTTGCAAGGCGAACATTGTGCTTCCCGTATTCGCCGCTGCATCGAGACAATCCTGGTACGTAAAGACAGCAGCTCCGTTTTGCAAGAATTCCATTGCAGGCGTCTCAGGACTATCCGTATAAGCGCCGTAGTAAAGGGCGGTGGGGTTGTTGGAAAGGGTGTTGACGTATACATTGCTGCCTTCTAGCCCGCATTCCATACCGATGACCATGGGAGAACCTATGAGTACATTTGGAGTTGTAGTTGTTACAATGGTTCCTACATAGGCACGAGGATTACTGTAGTAAGAGGTGAGGGCAAAGGATAGATTACCCTCTATCATACCGAGTTCGTTTCCAACGCCACAATTGTTTATGTACTGAATAGCTGTCATATCTTGTTGGGTGAGGTAGATCTTTAAAACGCCTTGCATATTGATGTAGCCGTTGCCCCAATTTCCATCAACATCATTAAATTGAACATTTTGTCCGAGAAGTGGATTATTTTCGATGGCGTTAAAGTATGTTGTTGCGGTTGCAATCATATCATTCTGAGAGGCGCTATATTGTTCCCACTGGGTGTCAAAAGCGGTAATCGAAGAGGCCATGTCCATTTTATTCTTTCCGACAACAGCTCCAGACATTTTGGTTGCGTCGCTAGTTGCTTGGATTGATTGATCCATGCCTTTCATCATCGAATTATATGATGATGTAGATGATTTAGATGAAGATGATGCAAAGGGGTCTGAGGTAGCGAACCCCTCTGTGGTGGTTTTCTTTTTTTTGTCCAAAAACGCTTTACCTTGATTCATGGATGATGATGTAAAAGATGTATCTGGCATTTTGTTTTTCCTTTTCAACAAATTGTTATGATGACTTTCAAAAAAAAAATATTCCGCCTCTGTTTAAAAAAATAGCAACGAAAAAAAAACAAAAATGGCTTTATTTTCAACCTATCAAAATCTTGTCTTACAATATTCCACACTCTTGGTAAGTTTAAATAGTTCTCTATCATCATCATCATCATCATCATCAGATCCAGTATCACCTGCGACAACAAGCCTAGTTGAACAATGCAATGCAACAGCAGACGAAATTTCAACGATGAGTTCTCTTTTATTATCAACCATAGGTAATGGTGGTGGTGGTGGTTCCAATCTTTTTTTACAGGAAATGCGACGACAAATTAGAAAGGATCAAAAACATATTGCAGAATCACAAGATCAAGTGAAATCCATTATGGATGGATATTTGAAATATGGAGAACAATACAATATTACATTAATGCATACGGAAATGGAGTCAGCGACTTACAACGTTTGGAAACTTATCGCATTTATTTTGGTTATGGTCACAGCAGCTTTGATGTACACTATTTTTTCAACTCTTGAATTTTAAATGATGATAATCAATAATCATTAAGTGAGGATTTTGAAATCGACAACTATGCTTTTAAATTATTTTGGTTCATTGACAAAAAATAAAATACTAGACATGCTTTTTAAAGAGACATCCTTGTTGCGGTAAATTTGTAATGTTGGCAATCAAGCGAGGATTTTGAAATCGACAACTGTGCATCCACACTTTCATGACACAAAACTGTTTTTTGGGAGAAATGGTGATGCCAGTAATATCATCATTAAACTCATTATTTCCAGTAACAAGTGATGTTCCACAAACATGATACGCTAACAGTTTCATTACATCTCCAACAAACTTGTTTGAAATCTTGTACGAAAAACTTCCCCCATTGCAATTGTGAGGGTCTTCCCACATTGGTTTGACTCCTTCTTTCATTAAAAAGAGCATACAGTTTTGAATTAATTCATGAGGAAGTATTTTGAAAACGGCAACAATGTCCTCTGCGGTAGAAAGGTGACAAACTTCGATATAACTATCAATCGACCATGATGTTTCCTTTGGCAAATGAGCCCATAATATCCATTTTTGTTGCAATTGTGTCATGATTTTTCCTCCTTTTTTTTTATAAAAATAATAAATCCATCATTTGTTTAAATAATATCAACATGAGTCAAGAAATGTCGTCGACAACAAATGTTGATAATGTTCATTTCATCCATGACAACGCCTTCAATTGTTTTTTCCGTTTGATCATTTGTAAGATAACAAATCTGGTCTGGATCCAACCCTTTTGTTGTTTTCCGTAAACGCACCTCTTGAAGATACATTCTATACTTATCCGCGATTACCTTTCCACATGTGAAACATTTGATTGGAATAATCATATTTTTCTCTTTTTGTTTTTCTCTTTCTGTTTTTTTTGTTTGTTTGTAAATGATTTTTTAAAGTAAAGAAGATGCCGAAAACTCTTTACTAAGGAGTTTTTTTTCCAATAAATACTTCTTTGCTTTATGATATCTTTGTATATTCGTATCAGGAGCATTCACACTACCTACAATTCCAGCTCCACCATTATGCAACGCATCACTTTGATTCCCATAATCCAAAACGCATTTGTTACTCCATATCATTCGTCGATTAACCCAAGGGGTGGAAACTAATAGCCTCTTGATATTATTCATCGCTAACCAATTCGAAATAACAATATCATCGCTAAATTTGCAACAAGGATCTTTGATAATGTGATTCACATACTGGGTCCAGGTGTGATTGGGAAAAAATGAACGATGATAACATACACTACCATACCCTTCCAAAACTTCCACGAAATCATTTGATTCAACGGCACAAATGTAATTATTCATAAATCGGAAGCCTGTCATTCCCATGGCCACTTTTTCTCCATTTTTGATTTTTTTTGTAATTGTATCACGATACATATCTAATATTCCATCCAAATATTCAATATCATCATCGATAGTAACGATCCAACAATCTTCTTCAAATGGAATATTATTGATGATAGGAGCCAACTTTGTAATTGGACCAAGATCTTCGCCGCAACTGTTCCATTTCAAAACCCCCTTTACAAAATATTCGTTAAGATCGATACAATTTTCTTTCATCATATCGATAAAAACATCTTCTGTCATATATGTTTCATTTGTGCGTTGGAAAATACTTGGTATGTTCAGAATCAATTGAAATGGATTTTGACGCAACATGCTAAGAAGCGTATTCCCGATCAAGGGTATACGAGAAGGACTTGTAGTCAAAGAGACAATTAATTTCATTTCGGTAATTTTCAATCCACTCTCCCTTCTTTTTATGTATTTTTTTTTCGTATTGCATCATTTTATCAATTTATCATTCTTTTTTACATGAGTCCGCGAACATTCACCAAAGAAGAACCCGATCTTTGGACAGGACGCCATGTTGTATTCATTGTAAAAACGATAATAGGTAAATAGGCATTTTTTGGAGCTCGTGCGAGATACATATGCTTACCATTTATGTTAAAATGGGAGGGTCCTGCGTACACTGTTCCTGCTTTTTTATCTCCACCGATGGATCCACCGCTTTCGGGCGTACGGTTTGTAATTTTTTCGGAAAAACGAGAGCGACCATTGTGACCTACAATAAGTGTCATTTCTTAATTTATTGTGGAAAAAAAAATTATATAGGAGAGAATTAAAAAAGTTTGTTTTTGTTTGATTATATAGAAGATAATAAATTTCAAGAAAACAGAAGAGTTTGAATAAATATTCTGCACCGCCATTTCTTCCGCCACTTCTCTCTCTCCTCCCACCTTTCTTTTTTCGTTTCTTTACTTCTTAATGAAATGAGTTAAATTCTGCACCGCCATTTCTTCCGCCACTTCTCTCTCTCCTCCCACCTTTCTTTTTTCGTTTCTTTACTTCTTAATGAAATGAGTTAAATTCTGCACCGCCATTTCTTCCGCCACTCTTTCCGCCACAAACTTTGAAGCTTTGTGTGTTCCGAGTAAAATCACGGCCCTCCCCTTTGTGTGTTCCAAATAACGTTGGATGTTACCAAACAATGAACTTTTTATATCTTCAAGGGTCGGTAAGGATCTATTCGACATTTCCAAAGGGGATACACCACCGAGACAAAGATAGATGCTAACTCTGGTTTGAAACTGATCATTCTTTGGATGCACAAAATAAAAAGGGGTTGCTTGAAAATGCTCACGCAGCAAACTCCGGAGTCTCTCTTTACAATTATTATTTTCCTGTTCCCAATTCACATGAGTTTCAAAAACATTTTCAACAAATATTTCCACCATCTGAAAACCTGGACCTGAAGACATAAACAAATCACGAAACCAATGATTTTTTTCATCAGTAATCACAAATTCATTAAAATCCAAAAAGATGGCGCCGAGCAGATTATAAAAAGAGGTAGCCGGTTTTAAACCCATCGCGTTTGCAATTTTTTGCAAAGAGAAAGGGTGGAGAACATTCAACTCTTTTATATGTAATTCCTTTGCAGACAACTTTGGAAATCGTCGTACCAGATACAATTTTGTCACCAAACTGAGAATGGAACTACCAATAAAATATTGATGAGTATTCGTCTGACTACAACAACCGTCTAAGAAATCGTAATGGGATTTATTCAAAATCATACCCGGAAGTCCATTTGAAATCAATATATTCTTCACCCTTTCCGACATTTCTTAAAAATTCATTGATTAGATTGTGTTTATATAACATTATCCATGGCATGGAGAAGAACTAATTGATCATTTGTTAGTTTCTGAAAAAAACGACAATTATCCGAAGCCGTGACATGAAAAAAACTCGGTCGACGTATAAATTTGCACTTACAAGATATACCATCTCTCGTCATCTGAATGTCAACTATGATACATGGAGGTTTCAGATGAAATTCATTATTGTCGAGAGAGAGACAACGAAGTATTCCGCCGACTCGTAGAAACTGAAAATCGTCAATTAACATATAAGATATTAATTGTACATTCAAAACATGTTGAATTTGTGTGTGTGACAAAAAAAACAAACTTTTGAAATACATTTCCTTGTTTTTTTGAATACACGTCAACGAAAAATTATCCATAAAAGCAAAAAACAATGGTAAGAATACTAAGGATGAATGTTTTTAACTTGTCACACAAACTTGGCACCGAACATGAGACGCACCCTTCTATTGAAAGGGTTGCGTCTTTCATACGCACCTTTTTAACGGATGACGATGATGATAACTCTTTCCGACTAAGCATTATTGACAATTACGTGTATGCAATCATTTGGAAACCAAGAATAGATGATGATGCCACAAAAGAGTTAATTACAACAATTGAAAACGAAGGTGTTGTCGTCTTTTTAAATTTAAATTTGGAAATTAGAGGAATGATTTAGGAAAAAAAAAGCATTATTGACAATTACGTGTATGCAATCATTTGGAAACCAAGAATAGATGATGATGCCACAAAAGAGTTAATTACAACAATTGAAAACGAAGGTGTTGTCGTTTTTTTAAATTTAAATTTGGAAATTTGAGGAATGATTTAGGAAAAAAAAATATAAGAAACTTAAGATTTAGAAATAAGAGCAACGATTTTATGAAATATAAACCGAAATGCCTGGTGCCCGTTTACAAATGAGTATCGCCAACGCGCAACAAGAAATTATTCTAAATGGCAACCCATTGAAAACGTTTTTTCGAACAACCTATTCCAAATATACAAATTTCGCCATGCAAAGATTCAGGATTGATTTTGAAGGTAATCCCACCCCCCATCTTTCAGAAACATCATCCTATGTTTTCAAAATAAAACGCTACGCGGATTTGTTGATGGACTCATATTTATCATTCACTTTACCTCATGTGTGGAGTCCTATTCGTCCACCTACGTCATCCAACTCAAACAGTCCTGAAGTCTTGAAAAATTTATTGGAATGGGCACCATACGAATTCAAATGGATTGACTTTTTAGGTGCCATCATGATTAAAGAAATTGAAATCACTTGTGGAAATCAGACGTTACAAAAGTATTCCGGCGAATACATCCTCTCTTGCGCGCACAGAGATTTGACCGGTGAAAAAAAAGATTTATTTAATGAAATGATTGGTCATATTCCTGAAATCCGTGATCCGGGTAATTCCGGGGCTCGTGTAAATGCATACCCCAATGCTTTTTATACTACAAATCCTGCCGGAGCGGAACCGTCTATCCGTGGAAAGAAATTGTTGATTCCCCTGAATGCCTTTTTCTGTTTGAATTCCCAAAAGGCATTTCCACTTGTAGCTTTGCAGTACAATGAGTTAGAAATAAAAATTACGTTGCGTCCGATCCAAGAATTGTTTCGAATTCGTGACGTGACAGATTTGGTGCATCGATTTCCCTATATTGCCCCTAATTTCAATGTGCAAGAATTTCAATTATATCAATTTTTACAAACCCCACCTTCTGTGATGTTAAATGCAGACTCTTATGAAGACAAAAGGGCGACTTGGAATGCAGACATTCATCTTGTGTGCACCTATTGCTTCCTCTCGATGGATGAAGCAAGGTTGTTTGCGATGCAAGAACAATCCTATTTGATCAAACAGATTCGAGAATACTCTTTTCATAATTTTTTTGGCACAGGCAGAGTGCGTTTAGATTCCTATGGTCTCGTTCCAACCTATGTTTTCTACTTTCGTCGAAGTGATGCAAATCTTCGGAATGAGTGGACTAACTTTACCAATTTCCCATACAGTTATTTGCCTGTTGATTTAGCGATGGCATCTTCACAAGGTGGGTTTCCAGTCATGCGTGTCCGTCCAAATGGGGTGCGTGATTACGCTGAAATCGGACCAGGGGTGAATATCGATGGTAGACCAACAGGTTATTTTATAACAGGAGATTTCGCACCGGAAAACCAAATGGATATTTTGCAAACAATGGCAATTTATTTAAATGGCGAGTATCGAGAAAACAATCTAAATGTAGACATTTACCGGTACATGGAACACTATATGCGCATTATTGGCAATCCGTGTTCTTCTCTACCAGGACTCATGAGTTATAATTACTGTTTGAGTTCTTCCAATTCTGATATGCAACCATCGGGCGCAATTTCTCATACTTCATACAAAAGAATAGAAATGGAATTCGAATTAATTTCCCCCCCTTTGGATATAAATGCCCAGACATTGACGATTTGTGATCCTTTAACGAATACACCTTGTGGTATTAACAAAGGGGATTGGGCAATATTTAAGTATACATATGATATGCGAATTTTTGAAGAGTATTATAACATACTCAAGTTCACGAATGGAAATTGCGGAATGATGTATCAATAGTTTTTTTTTAATACGTAAGTACTTTATGGTCCTCCAACATATTGTTTAAAATTACTGTTGGATGTATTATGGTGCCTAAATCTTCTGTTGATGATGTTGGATTCGAATAGAAAGGTAACCAAGCTTTGGAAACCATTTTTTGCGCAAAAGCGTCTCTCATTTGTGTCGTTTGCGAATTGTTAATTTTTCGCAATAGTTGCTGAAAGGGTAACTTATTCCCGTTATTTTGTACTTGACGCCAATCTTGATCAAATAGATCCCTCACAATTTTTTCTTCCACTTGTAATTCTGTCAATGTTTCTATTTTTTCGTCAGTCTCAAGCAAAATGCCTTTCTGATTCAACGGAATGTACAATCCATCAAATACTAAATGCACGTCGAATTTAATTGTTGTAACATTAAAATGTAGTCTAAAACCATTGTGGAGTATACATTTCCCTGAATCCGTGGAATCCCATGTTGAAAAGAGTCCCCAAGAATAAGTATGATCCGTAGGGTGGGATGATATTCCAAAATATGTATATTTGGGTCTAACTGCTTCAAGATTGGTATTGTCAACGGCAATATTTGATATAATTTCACCATTATGATGATATTTAATATCAACATTCGTCACCATTTTCGTTGTGGAATCTATGCGTATTTTGTGAACAATGGCAGGAAACCATTCACGATAGTACCCTCGGCGATGAAAAACTTCCTGTCCAACTTTGTATGCATTCAATTTATCACCATCCTCTTTCTTATGTATTGATTTTTCTGGATTAGAAAGGGCGGCGAATATTGTTTTCTTAATGCGTTGATGAATTTCTTTTGTGATAATATCATCATCCGTGTCATCAAGACCATCATCATCATCATCACCATCATCATAATCATCATTTTTATGGCGGATCCATTTTTCGCTACGTATTGATTCGATGTGATCATACCATTTGATGCCGAATAAATTATCGCGAAGATGCAATGGAACTTTCACTTCTTTCAGATAGGCATCATCTTCATCTTCTTTTTCCGTAGTGTCAACAACAACAACAACAACTTCTTTCACTATATATTTTTTCTGCACTGGCACACATATCGTTTTGCCAAACACATGCTTTCCATTACTAAAAACACCAATTTCAGCAATTCTGCTGTGCGTCGTTACGTTATTATAACCCTTTATAGAAATGGGAATTGGGATGGCTAATTCTTTGATACCGACGAAAAGGGATGAGCAATATATGTCATCGGTAGACCCTGTAGTGCTCTCGATTGAATTCTGGTCGTATACAATTCCGTAAAAGAAATTATATTTTTTATTCAGATGACGAATATCAAATCTCTCATATTTCTGTTGTTGCACCATTTGTAAAATGTTACTTAACAAGGCTTGACGAAAATTAAAATGACTCTCGTAAACATTGCGTGTTTGAAATTTTCTCTCAATATCTGTAAAGTTGTTAACTGCAAATAAATCTGTTAGCAAACATGTTTTGGATTTTTTTGTGGCATAAAAACGTACAGTATAGGATACAGCTGATATTTCCTCTCCTTGAATATTTTCAATTTGCCCCAATTGTTTATCGAGAATGCAATAACTACCAATGACAAACTCCGTTTTTGGGTGAAAGCAAATACCGAGTCGATTGAAATCAACTTTGTCTGGGAAATTAGCATCATCGTCACCTGACGTAAATGCATCACATCGAATCATGAATTTTCTATCTACTACACCTTTTCTGGAAAGATACGCCATGTAATGAAACATGTCATATCTCAACTCCTTTTTAACGAATCTTTTTTTCGGAATAAATGTTTCACAATAACGAAGTATTTCTCTATATATACTAAACATTTTATCGATGGAATCATTATTTTTTTAAGTTTTTTTTTGGGACGGTCAAGAAATGTCATTTTCGATCATAGCTGCGTATTTCAAAGATCAACATTTGGAAAGATTGGTATCTCACCAATTAGAATCGTATAATCAATTTATAGAGCAACAAGTTCAAAAAACAATTTCGCATGTGAATCCGGTCGTTATAACCCCTCCTCTCAATTTTCATCAATATATTCAACATCATCAACATCATCATCAACAACAACAACAACAACATGATCGACAAAATAATATAGTTACGATTGAAATTCAATTTTTGAATTCGTGTTTTTTCCGTCCACAAATTCACGAAAACAATGGCGCCACAAAATTAATGTTTCCACACGAAGCTCGTTTACGAAATTTTACCTATGCAGCCGTCATGACAGTAGACATTCATGTGAGAACAATCGTAAAGGCACCCAAAACGTTGGAAATCATTGCAACTCACCACAAAGTTTTCCACAACATCAATATCGGCAAAATGCCAGTCATGCTGAAATCCAACATTTGTATCTTGAAGCAGTATCCCTATATTCCAGCGGACATAACAAATGAATGCCAATTCGATCCAGGAGGATACTTTATTATCAACGGATCCGAGAAAACGGTATTAGGACAAGAAAGGTCATGTGAAAATAAAATATTCTGTTACGATGTCTCCAAGACAAGCAACAAGTACTTATGGCAAGCCGAAATTCGTTGTATTCCAAGCGATAAATGTTTGTCTTCCAAGCAAGTCTTGATGATGATATCTTGCAAAAACAATGGATTTGGATTCCCCATCGTCGTGCAAATTCCACGATTGCGCACTCCAGTCCCATTGTTCATCCTCTTTCGTGCACTTGGTATACTGAGTGATAAAGCCATCTGCGATTTCATATTAACAAAAACATCCAATATCCAAGCTTTGATGCTAGAAAAACTCCAAGCATCCATCTTTCAAGCCTCAACTTGTATGACAACTCACGACGCGCTCTTGTACATCAACTCAATGATGTCGACATCATCGTCTTCATCGTCTTCATCGTCTTCATCGTCTTCATCGTCTTCATCGTCTTCATCGTCTTCATCGTCTTCATCGTCTTCATCGTCTTCATCGTCTTCATCGTCGACGTCATCAACTTTGCTACAAAAGAGGGCGGATTATATGAAACACGTTTTGCAATGTGACATTTTCACGCATTGCAATACAGAATCAGAACGCATCTATTTCTTGGGATACATGGCAAAGAGAATTCTCTACTGCTTGATTGGAGTTATGTCTGCGGATGATAGAGATTCCTACCTCAACAAACGAGTTGACTTAACCGGCCCTTTGCTCAATGGTATTTTTCGCAGCTATTTCCACAAAATGGTCAAAGAGATGGAAAAACATATTCTGCGGGAAATCCTGTACGGATCATGGCGATCGAACGACGATTACGCCAACATTATCCATCAAAACAATATTTATAAAATGGTGAAATCCGTCACGGTCGAAAATGGAATCAAAAGATGTTTATCCACTGGTGATTTCGGTTTAAAGCAACACAACACAAGTCGTGTCGGCGTCGCCCAAGTTTTGAATCGATTAACATACATTAGCAGCATTAGTCATTCCAGACGCATTGCGACACCCACGGACAAAAGTGGGAAACTGATTCCACCTCGCAAATTACATGGAACTTCGTGGGGTTTCGTTTGTCCAGTAGAAACTCCAGAAGGACAATCGGTCGGAATCGTCAAAAACTTAAGCTACATGACACATGTCACCTGTGCTTCGTCAACCCGTATGATTTATGATTTTTTGACGCCCTATGTACACGTTTTGGATGCATCAACCGCAACAAAAAGAGACACATCACCAAAAATTTTTGATGATAAAAACGTCTCCAAAGTTTTCGTCAACGGCACCTGGCTCGGAATCGTCAACAAGGATATGATCACCACAGTGGACTTGTACGATTTACTGAAAGGGGCGAAATGGAACGGAGTTCTTAACTTGTTCACATCCATCGTCTTCGATTACCATTTCAATGAAATTCGTGTCTGCAATGATTGCGGAAGATTGACGCGTCCTGTTTTGCGTGTTTGTTCCAAGGTTGGGGGGGGATTGGTTATGCATAAGCATGACATTTCTCCGACTTCATCATGGGATGATTTGATTTCAACAACACGGTACCCTGAAGCCATTATCGAATACATTGATGCAGACGAACAAGCAGCCAGTTTAATTGCCATGTCGCCAAAAGATATAGCCGCGAATCCAACAAAAAAGTACACCCATTGCGAGATTCATCCCAGTACCATTTTCGGTATCTTGGCTTCCTGCATCCCCTTTCCAGAACACAATCAATCCCCAAGAAATACATACCAATGCGCCCAGGCAAAACAGGCCATTGGGATGTACGTGACCAATTTTGATAAGCGTATGGATAAAACAGTCTTTGTGCTGTCTACGCCTGCTCGACCCCTTGTGGATACTCGCATCATGGATTTTGTGGATGTTAATCGTATTCCATCTGGTTTTAATGCCATTGTTGCCATTATGTCGTACACGGGTTACAATCAAGAAGATTCCTTATTGTTTAATCAAGGTTCGATTGATCGTGGGATCTTCCAAGCGACTATTTTCCATACGGAGAAGGATGAAGAAAAGCAAAGGATGAATGGTGAGGAGGAAATTCGATGTCGTCCCGATCCGGCCAAGACAAAGGGTATGAAATTCGGAAATTATGGGAAATTAACCGCCAATGGAACAGTTCCTGAAAACACGTTTATTGAGAATCGGGATGTCATCTTATCAAAAGTGATGCCTATCAAGGAACACAAAATGGATCCTTCCAAAGTGGTGAAATTTGAAGATCATAGCCGGTTATTCCGTACAGAGGAAGATAGTTATGTAGATAAAACTTTATGCGATCGAAACGGGGATGGGTACAAGTTTGCCAAAGTCCGCATTCGTCAAATTCGAAAACCAGTGATTGGGGACAAGTTTTCTTCGCGAAGTGGACAAAAGGGAACCATTGGGAACATTTTACCTGAGAAGGATGTACCTTTTACAAAAAGTGGCATACGTCCAGATTTAATCTTGAATCCCCATGCCATTCCTTCTCGAATGACAATTGCGCAATTGAAGGAAACGCTCATGGGAAAATTGTTGCTAACTCTGGGGATGTATGGAGATGGAACTAGTTTTGGAGATTTGGATGTGATGGATGTTGCGTCTGTCTTGCAAAGGTGCGGGTATGAATCTCATGGCGAAGAAATCATGTACGACCCTTTGACTGGGAAACAGTTGACATGCAGTATTTTTATTGGCCCCGTTTATTATCAACGCTTGAAGCATATGGTGGTGGACAAGCAACATAGTCGAAGTATTGGTCCGATGGTGAATTTGACCCGACAGCCGGCTGAAGGGCGTAGTCGGGATGGAGGCTTGCGTTTTGGCGAAATGGAGCGTGATTGTATGATGTCGCATGGTGCGTCGCGCTTCACGCGAGAGCGATTGTATGACGTTTCTGATAAATACAAGGTGTATATCTGCAATCAATGTGGATTGACGGCGTCGTTCAACGATGAGTTACACATTCATTTATGCCGCACATGTGAAAACCGAACGTCTTTTTCGTTGGTGGAGATACCGTATGCTTGCAAACTTTTGTTTCAAGAATTGACAACCATGAATGTCGTGCCGCGGTTGTTGACAGAAGATATATGTTAAGAGAAGGAGATGAGGATCTCTCCGGATTCCTTTTTGATGCCCTTTGAGGCTGATATGGATAATTCTTCTCGTTTTTTGCGCGTTTTATTTGAAAGGGAGGAGGAGGATGATGATGATGATGATGATTGTGATGATAATGCGGAAGAAATGGATGTAGAGGTGGATGTAGATGTAGAGGAACAATTTGAATCGGTTGAGTTTTCGGATGAGGATGTGGAAACGATATTTTGTCGTCTCTTTGAAGTACTGTTTCTGGTGTTCATATCTTTTTCGATTTCGATGTAGTTTTCGCTGATGTATTCGAGAATATTGTATTCGATGCACCATTTAAAAAAATTTAATTGCCCTATGGTGGTTTCAATGGATTTGCCGTTTTTGTAGGGAACATTAATTCTATCCCATCTACAAAAGGGGTCGAATCGTTTTTTGGAATAGGCTTTTAATTTGAGTTTGTAATCGGTGTATACTTTGAATCGTTTGTCGTGGATGTTATAAATGGTGAAATATTTTTTGGCAAAGTTGGTTGCGAACCAGTCGACGATGCGAAGGGAGATGAAAGATTGACCGGTGATGATGTCTAACAATTTCTGCATTTTGACTTCATCGATGTAAAAATTGAGCAATTTGGTTAAGAGCAATTCATCTTGACTGATGTAGGACGGTGTTGTATTGTTATTGTTATTATTATTATTATTATTATTATTATTCATTATCGTCGATGACTCCAAATAACTGACATCATTTTTAAGTGTTTTTTTCCTTTTTGATATTTTTTTTGTTTTCAAAAATATCTTTTCATTTTGGAAAGGAATTTTACGAGAAATCTAAGTTTTTCAAAATTCATAAATTCATCAAAATGAAACTTCTTTCTCTTTTCATGATGGTCTCATTGGCGATCGCCCAAATGGATTACTCAGTTTACGAAGACGTTACATACATAAAAACAAACAGTGTCCCTGATGAAATCCAAAGTTGCTTGAACGTAAGCGACGAACTCAACTACAAGGAGATCAAAAATCTCTCGTACCCTGAGAACATCATTCGCGAGACCAACATTCTTACACATTTATACGACAACTTTTGGCAAACCTATTTATCCAATGGTCAAAAGAATGTTGTCGAAATTTGCAAGGTTGGTGGAGCAGACTTTTTCGAACACATTAATTATATGGTGAAACTTCATCGTCAATTTCTAAAGAACGTTGAACACATTGCCAAAGATGGAAAATGTCGTGTCTGTGATCCTATGGCATATTGGTTTCGTCTGAAACTCGAGGCGTACAAAACACCCTGGAAAGATTATAGTCCTGGGGGGGGTTGGTCCAATGAGTATCCATATAGAAGAAAAATTGGACAAAACTTTGTAAACGATGTCATCATCGACATTCACACACCATTTCTTCCCTTGAAAGAGGTATCTCGTGCGTTGGAACAAGCCGACCAAACGGCATGTGCAACAATAATTACACAAAAAATTCCATATTTCAATTTGATGCTTGACGTAGTCTACGAGATTTTTTTGAAGGACAATATGCCGGTGGTCGTTCCATTGTATGCTTAAATTTTGTCTTTAGTAGATCTAAATAAATACCACTCCATCATTGACTTTGATGATATATTTTTTGCAAAATCCCGTGGGGAAAGTCATCTACCCTTTCGTTTTCGCCCTTTCCTCGTCCCCCTTTTCAAATGACGACTGCCTCCAGATGATGTTTTGATGGGATTCATAGGTTTGGGAACGGCGTTTGATTCATTCCTGTCATCTGTTGGGTCTATTTCCGCCACAATTTTATTTAAACTGTTCTCCCCCACACTATTCACGTCCTCAACCAAACCAACAACATCCCTGAGCAAATGCGTTGGTTTTTTTGCACTCTTGTTGCCGAAAACGTTTTCCCAAATCCCCCCCAGATCTTCTAAAATGTATGAACCATCAGTTGCAACGCTTCCTGATGCAACGCTGCCTGAAGCAACACTTACGGGTTTAACGCTTCCGCTTCCTGAAGCAACACTTACGGGTTCAACGCTTCTTGATGCAACGATTCCTGGTTCAACGCTTCCGCTTCCTGAAGCAACACTTACGGGTTTAACGCTTCCGCTTCCTGGTTCAACACTTCTTCCTCCGCGCACCACACTTTGGCTTCTGCGACGGCGATGGCGACGCTTCTTTGACTTAAGCTTTGATGACGCCATTTCCTCTTCTTTCAATTTGTTTATACTATATATAATATTAAATATCGATTTATCCACTCCCTCATTGAATTTGATTTCATATTTATATTCTTTTTTTTTTGGCAATTTAGAGAGTTGGTGACTGAGTGGACATTCAGCATGGACACAAATCATTCTTTCATGTTCAAAAGAGTCCTGCAAGAAATAAAAGGAGTATACTCTTTAGAATGTTACGTTTGCGACAAAACACGGTTTGGGACGTGTTTGCGTAGTCAGTTGATCCAGCATTTTGTATGTTCTAAAACCTGTCGAGACATTTTCCTTTCTTGGGAATTACCATAAGTGTCCACCTTTTTGAGTGAAAGAGGGGAGGGAGGGTTAACTTGCAAGGATTTTTATTTATGAGTATATATTGTATAGTCTACTGATTTATTTTTGATCAAGCAGAAGCATGGGAACGAAAAGAGATACATCTAATTGGAAAAAAATCTTGCTTTTTCTTATCATCATATGCTCCTGCATCATAATGTGGAACTATCATCATTTTTTCAAATCATTTTTTTTCGACAACGACGCGACATTCGAAAACAAAAACAATGTCGTAATCGTAATTGCACGATATAATGAAGATTTGAATTGGCTTGCGACAGAACCTTTCAGTAAATACAAATACATAGTCTATAACAAAGGGGTAAACGATAATTTTTTCAGATCCGCAAACTGTGTAGGAGTTGTGGAGTTACCAAATGTAGGGAGAGAAACTCATTCATACTTCCAATACATAATTGATCATTACGATGCATTAAGCAATATTTCCATCTTTTTGCCAGGATCAGCAGACTCGGAAAACAAACTTTCTCGCGCAAAGACAGTGATATTGGACACGGAAAAATATCCGAATCAAAATGCATTTGCATGTATAAACACGACGAAACCGAGTTTCAACGAATTGAAAGATTTTCAGATTGAGGAATATTTATCGACAAATGAAAACAACAAATCTTTGAATACAGACGCATCTATAAAATTGGCAGAAAAACGTCCTTATGCGTACTGGTATTATCATACATTTGGACCCGTTAACTTAGACACACATTGTGTTACATATAATGCTATGTTTGCCATAACAAAAGAAACAATATTGCAGAAGCCTATAGAGTATTACAAACGTTTACAAGAACAAATAAGTAGTCACCATAACCATGAAGAAGTACATTATTTTGAAAGAGCATGGGAAACCGTCTTTTACCCCCCCCTTCCGGAATGATTGATCAAACATTGCGTTTCGTGTATTTATTTCGACGACGATTACCATGACGTCGACGATGACAACGACGGCTCATTCTCATTGAAGTCCTTTTCGTCCTCCCCCCACCAGTCTTTGCTCTTCTTGGTGTCGTATATTTCGTAAATCTTTGCAAATACGATGTGGGTTGTAAACTAGATCTCGGCTTCTTCAAATTATCCCAAATTGAGGTTATCTTGGCCTGTACAGATCCTTGCGATGTGGGTTTTGAACTAGGTCTCTGCCTGTTAAATCTTTGCCAATATGATCCTTGCGATGAGGGTTCTTGCTCATCAGATCCTTGCGATGCGGGTTCTTGCGCATCAGATCCTTCCACATCAGATCCTTGGGATGTGAGTTCTTGCGCATCAGATCCTTGCAATGTGGGTTCTTGCACATCAGATCCTTGGGATGTGAGTTCTTGCGCATCAGATCCTTGAGAAGTGGGTTCTTGTGCATCAGATCCTTGCAATGTGGATTCTTGCGGATCAGATCCTTCTAAACTCTCCAATCCACTCATCTCCATTTTCTCTTTCTTAAAGTCCTCATAACTTAACAACGGATCCAATTCTTCTCCAAGACCCAATAACTGTTGTCCCGGTGCTTCGGCATTTATATCTATGGGTGTTAAAATCGGCATAGCAAAGTGGTTTTGAAAAAAATTATTAATAGGCCCTATTCTCTTTTTTGCCTCGGCAATTAACGTCGTCGAAACCTCCTTTTTTCTGGTATAAATCGCAAGCAATTTTTCATACAATCCATTTATTTCTGGAAAAAAGGTGCCAAAGTCATTTAAAATGCTGCGATTGGAGGATTTATTTCCTATTTTATAAAATTCATCTAATCTGGTTTTTACATCATTTAGGTTTACAAGCAATGGTGATATTTCGGCTATATTGACAAACATCCCACTACGGTTTTCAATAAGCCTTTTAGATTTGTAAAATGTTAAATCCAACGGCATGTTAATCGACGGATCGTATTTCCATTTCGCACCCGTGAAGTTTTGTTTTAAATGTGGTTGTATCTCTGCATACCACTTCTTATATTCATCGGTAAAGCGTAAAATGCCTTTGCGCGGGCGCGGTTCGAAACAAATGGGATCTTGACAGTTGCAAAAACTATTTATATTTTTTAAAGCTTCGATAAAATCAACATCATTAAAGTCGTTGTAGACTATTAATTTCCAGAGAGCTTCTTCTTTATTAGAGAATGCATTCGCTTCCAATAAAGACTTATAACTGTTCGGTAATCTATTATCCAATGCTTTATATTTTTCCCTATCATCTACAAACTCCTTTAAATCCATACACTTCATGACAAAAATTTTATGCAGATTTATGTATGCATCCAGCAACTGGCTCTTTTTGTATGTATAAAAAGCATCTTTATCTCCAATAAGCATTATTTCTTTTTTGTCTGTATTCTCTTAAAAATATTATAAACACTTCAAAAACATTTGATGGGTGGTAATAAATAGACAAAATGCAAATGTCAGAAAACAAATAATATACAAAGACATACGCTTCTACGCAGAGAGATTATCAACGCAAAAAAGTGGTACATCCAACATTGACAGTGAGGAAGAATTCATATCATCCTGCAATTATGTGGACAATTCGTTCCAGTTCGCAAAAAAAAAAGGAAAACAAAATTCTTAATAATTCAGAATTCGTTCCAATCTTTGCGAAAAAGTCTAGTTATGATCGTTTCTTTGAAGTCCTTTAAAAATTCTTTAAAATCCGGTTTCATCTTTAATCTTTCACTTTCATCTTGTATTTGCTTGTAAATGGCAATTAGCTGAGAAAAGCGATCAAAGAGTGGTTGTAAAACATCATCCCTAAATTTTTTATCCAATGAAATATGTCTCCATTGCCCTAACATCCTGATAAATTTTTCCATCGCCTGTTGCCCTTCATCATGTACATTATTGTGTATGAAACTGTCATGGAGAAGTGTTTTTTCTAAGAGTGACCATTTACTCTGAAACTGCACTTGTAAGTCAACCTCGTAGATACTATCGTAGGCATCATCCCATAATCTTTCATATTCCGTGGATGTTTGTCGTGGGATGCCATTTTCAATCGCCTTATTCCCATGAGATTCAAATACCTTGTCAAATTTTTGGTCCGTAACATTTATGCCGTTTCGAATTCGCTGAATATCTTCTTTATTGTTATCGGTTTCCATAGATTGCAGAAGATCTTTTTGTCGCGCAGAATACTTTTGTATCTGTGTGAAATATTTTGAGAAATCACGACCACCATCCTTTCGGATGAGCAAAAATAAGTCTTCGATTCTCGTTTGATTCTCCCGAAATTCTGATTTGGCAGAAGCAGACAATTCTAAATATGTGTGTCCAGTGTCAGATCCAATTCCGTTTTCGGCTTCTTCATCTTTTGGATCATTTTGTCCCGGTGCATCACAAGAAGTCTTAAGGTCATGAAGGTTTTCTGCTGCTTTTTTCTTTTCTTCTGCAGTACAGTGTAAATTTGTATCGGGATGCCATAATCTACTCTGCATCCTGGCATGCCTCTGCTTACTTTTCGTTGTTTTATGAGTCACATCGTCACATTTCACAAACGTTTGTCCTCTTGAATAACAACCTTGGACCAATGGATTTTTAATGTGTATGCTAGGCTCGTCTTCCTCTCGGTTAGGGTCCCGCCCTTCCATCAATGGCGGTGGTGAATATTTTGTTGCGAAGATGTCATACGCCATTCGTCGATACACCCAAATGCGTAACATTTTTTTGAAACTTTTGTTTGTGGCAGAAACATTTGAAATTGACTCTTTGAAATTTTTAAACGCGTTAAATAATTTTTGAAAATTCGATTTGTGTTTGTCATTTGTCTCCAGTTCACTTTTGCGTAATCGTTGTAAGTACTGAATAAAGAACTCTTTCTTTTTCCAAGAAAAGAATCGAACAACTTTTCGGCGTCTGCTATTATTTGAATGTTTCTCGTCATTCGTTAAGGGTTTTTGTTCAGAGCTTTCATGACGCATCATTAGATCATATGGCAATTCTACCTTGATCCAATTAAATATATCGCGTCCAATGCTTTTTGGATGATGCTCTTTAAAATAATCCAACATTAAAATCACTGTATTTCGAAATGGTTTGAATGATTCGTAGAATTCATTGAATGGAATTGGAAATTCCCTGAACATATCCTGTGTACTATAACCTCTCCTCTGTCTAGATAGCCATGATTTCACCTTCCGTGTAAATTGTGTAATCATATTTGTATTTCTCTCTTATTTCATATATGAATTATTATCTTTCTATTAAAATATACAAAAATCAAAAAAAGATGTTGGATAATGTATGCGCACCCGTCCTTGTATACATGGCAATGGGCATCATCACCTTTCTCGTCGGACTCTACAGAAGAATGAAACCATTAACCATGCTGATCAAAATTGCAGTCATTGTCTTTTGGACATGTCTATTGCAATTAATTTGCAATCACGGCTACACGACATTATCTTGGCTGCTTGTTCTGTTCCCCTTTGTATTAATGCTCGGAGTATATGCCATTACACTCGAAACTTTGTTAGAACAACAGCACCAGCAATAATAATAACATAACATTTGCATCAAACTTTTCTTCTGACAAAAATAATATTTTCTATATCTTAAAAAAAAACAGCAAATTTTTTTGACATACACAACAAACACAAATACAAAAAAAAATGGCTTTTCCAAGAACGTATAAAGATTTATGCACCCCCGCTTTCATTTACCTCGTCATCGCTCTCTTTTTCGTCGTTGTCGCCATTGTCCAAAATATGAATAGCACCCATACTTACACCATCGGCAACTACACGACCCACACTTCAAGCTTGCTAATGATCTTCGTCATGAAAATCGTCTACATCCTCTTTTGGACGTGGATTTTGAATTTGATTTGTAGAGATGGGCACAAGGAGATCGCCTGGATCTTGGTCTTCCTACCTTTTATTCTTTTGTTCCTCTTATTTTTCAGTGTCATTGTGCGCGAAGGATTTCAAGAGGGAATTGGTAAGAAGTCTTCCTCCACCTCTTCAGGAAGCAGTAAACCGCCCTTAGCGGCAATGCTTGCTCATAAATAAAAGAAACTGTCATCACCACCTGTCATATCAGGAGATGATTTGTAAAATATCATAGAAAAAACCTAATATATTTCAGACATAAGCACCCACATTCCAATCTTTGAATTTGTGAAACTTTACTCATCACTCGTCATATCCGGCAACGGTTGCCCACCAGTCACTGCTTTTGCATTATCCCCAGTTGTCTGAGACAACGCAGTGACTTGCTGGGAAAGGCTTTGATACTCTGTGCTGAGATCTTGCACCGCTGTTTGCAACCCCGGTAAGTTGTTGTACAAAAAAGTGGAATTATTCATGAGTTGACTAATCGCTTCGGTCGTTTGCTCTGCTGTCAAAGTCGTGGGTGACGATGACGATGGAGGGTACTGGATTGCGTTATTGGGTTGACTGAAAGAGTAGTACGTTGTTCCATTGAGAGACGACGAAGTCATTCCCTCTATCATTTTCATTTTCATCAAAAGGTGGACTTGATACGTGATTAAAACAAGGAAAAAAACAATCATTAACGACGTTGATAATGTTGATAACGAAACCATTCTTATTCTTATATCATCCTTATTATTTTTTTTGTGAATCTCCCTTACTGATGATGATTATAATAACAATAATAATGATGATGATGATTATTATGATGTCGATGATGATTTTGATGCGGCTGCTGAGGCTAGAGGATCAACATGTCCCAGTATCTTTGGAAAAACGGTTTGAAAGAATACCGCAACCCCGGCGTGGTACACTATAATTCTGTCCAATTCGGTAAAGTCGTACGTCGTTTCAAAGAAGAAGGGGAGGAAAAAAGCCCAGTTATTGTACCGTAAAAGAATGTAAATGGCAATATAGCAATTGACAAGGGCAAGCAAATAATAAGCAATATACTCGGCGTTTTTGTATTGCGTCGTAAACTTGGAGTCCACCAACACATATTCAAACAAAATGAAAAAGCTCATGCACAAATAATAGATAACAATAAGAGTGCGTATGCATAATAACTGGATGTCGTACAATTGTTTGGCAAGCACGGACGAAGATTTTAACCACTTCATAATATATATATTTTTTTTTTCTCCTGCTTTAAACTAAAAAAAAAACTAATTCTTCTAATAATATCATAAGAACACTCATATTATTATTATGGTGGCAAACGCTTGGAGATCATTTTTAAGTAAGTACTTGAAGAGAAACAAAGGTTCAACAATGAAACAAAAGGATAAATTTCGTGCGGCAGGAAAGGAGTACAGGGCGAGCAAAGGGATTTCAAAAAAAGGGGGGAGAGGAAAAGGGCGGCGAACACGTCGTGGTGGTGCTAGTCATAAAATGGGAAAGATGGGAGGGGGGGGCAGTAGTTTGGCGGACACAGCAGCATCAGTTCATTCTTCGTATTCATAACCTACAGATTCACCAACTTTTTCGATTTATCGCATTTTACCGAATGTGGCGTGTATTCATAGCATTTCCCATCATGCTGAAAGACAACTCCATCCACCTCCTCCTTTGGCGGTGCTTTGAAAACAAGACATTTATTGTTTTTACATGCGGCACGGAAAAAAGTCGCCAATCCAAATCCAAGAATTGCAGAGATGATATATCTCCCACTCTTTGTGTGGAATAGTTTCGAAAGGTGAAATGTCATTATGTTTTTTTTTGCACAAAGAAATTATTATTTTGAGATTCTTTGAGTTACGTCGCTTTTTTTTTCTTTCTCCCTAAAAAATAAATCATCATTGAAAGGGGATGATGGTGGAAGAGGCTGCAACTTTCATCGCATTGCCTGCTGACCCGCATTTTCGCTCTTTATACGTATATTCAAAACACGTTCCTGTCGTGTCCATGTATTGTACTTTGCCTACATTTTCAGGTGTTGGATATAAATAAACTTCACTGGTTTCCGGACCCCAGGCATAGATCATGAAGAGTCCAATGGCAAAACTCACCATGAAAACAGGCAATGATATGTATTTTAATATCATGTTGGATGATGATGATGATGATGATGATGAAGATGATGTTGATATTTCTTGAAAATTGTTTTTTGTGTTCTACTGATATATTTTTTTTTCTGGCTGTCTATCTAAATTAGAAAGTAATGTATTACTGGTTCATTTCCCAATATCCGATATTCGTGGCCGCGCTTTTATTTTTGGTTATTTTTTGGCTTTGTCAAACAGATAAACCATTGTGGCTATATGAACGCAATGGAGCACTCCGAAATTTTGGGATTGGCTATCGGAATAAAACAATTTTCCCTTTGTGGCTCTTTGCGATTGTTTTGGCTATTCTGTGCTATGTGTTTGTTTTGTTTTACCTCAAAAGGGCGGGGGAAAGACAAGGTGTATTAATTAATTGATTAATTTTCTATTTGTACCAACAAATCTATGTATAAATTTTAGAATGTTTTTATTTGTTCAATGTGATGCAATGCTTCTTGCAATATATTTAATTCTGAACACATATTCATCACCACCCTTTGAGTTCTTGAAATAATTGGAGCCATTGATGGACTTGTAAAGTTTGCATGACATACCGCACTCATCAATTCGACCAAAGCAATACCATACTTGCAAGCTGTTTGTTCGCTTTGACTTTTTAAATTTGCATGCAATGAATCGAAAGATGATGATGATGATGATGATGATTTTACAATCGCAAAATTATTCCAAAATAAACATCCTTTTAAAATATCCAACTTATCGCGAAAAATCTCTCCTCCTCCATTTTTTACATAAAAAGGATTCATCATCATCTTTATCATCGCGTACAAATTAGCTCGTCGTACATAAAACAGAGATATATCTTCCACTTTGCACTGTCTAGATAAAGTTGCAAGTTGTGTTTTTGTATATTTCTCATTTGTTATCCTCGTCAGAAGAGAATGCATAAACTGACAAAAACGAAGGCTCAGAAATTGACGCAAAGATGATCTATTTTGAGCGTCAAGGTATTGAAAATAAATTACCTCGAATGACGCTTTCACATCATCATCATCATCATCATCTTCATCATCCCGTTTGCAAAAAACATCATCGCGAAGATTCGAAACAACAGCACCCATATCTTTTAAATCATCATATTCATAATTTTTATATTGAAATAATCATGAAAGTCAAATCGTCACTTTGGGACCATTTTCACGATTTGCACGATAATAATCATCATGATAACAACAACAAACAGGGTGTTCAAAGTATCGATGAAACATGTAGATGTTGTGCGTCTCAACTTGCCTACAGCGATGAAGGTTTTTTAGCCTGCACCAATGTCACCTGCTCTCGCCTCTTTCTAGATCTACTAAACCATCATGCAGAATGGCGGTATTATGCAGACGACGCTTCCTCCACAGATCCAACCCGTTGCGGCATGCCCATCAACCCCTTTTTCACAGAATCCTCCTTCGGATGTCGCCTCATCTGTTCTGGATCCTCTTCCTACAACGTTCAAAAGATGCGGAGATATATAGAGTGGCATTCCATGCCCTATGAAGAAAAATCGCGCTACAACGATTTCCAACGCATTATTGTCATGTCACAAAATGCAGGCATCCCGAAACTTATCGTCGATCAAGCCATCTTATACCACAAACGTATTTCGGAATTCGAAGAAGCCAACTTTCGAGGAGATAACCGCGAAGCCATCTTAGCAGCATCCCTATATATCGCTTGTCGAATGAATAACTACGTACGTACACCAAAGGAGATTGCCAATATCTTTTTTCTTGACGTGACCAATACTACAAAAGGGTGTAAACGCGCGCAAGATATTTTAAATCGAATCGAAAAGGACATGCACGTGTCCGAAAAATCGCAGCTGCATCATACTCGATCCGATTCGTTTATTGATCGTTACTGCAGTCGATTGAATGTGAATATGGAAGTGACCCGCCTTTCTCAATTTATTGGAGCGCAAATCGAAAAAAAAAGTTTCCTGCCTGAAAATACACCTCACTCGATTGCGGCAGGAGTGGTTTATTTCGTAGCCCATCTTTACGAGCTCCCGATTTCAAAGAGGGATGTAAGCATCGTGAGTGAAATTAGTGAAGTGACCATTAATAAATGTTTCAAAAAAATTCAAGCGTTGACATCAGAACTAGTCCCTTCAGTCATTCTTGCGGCAAAAGGGATCATCATCACCTCGCTTTCATAGTACTCTTATTGACTGCGTGATATTTACGACGATCATCTCGCTTTCATTCATGCACATTTAAAAAGAAAAATTCAAATCACAAAGTTCAAATTTGTCTACTTAAAATACATTATATTCATCATTTTTACACATATAAATATTTTGTATTGTATTTTCATTTTTAATTTTATCAATATTAGTTTTTAATTCAGTTAACCAATCATAAGTATCATCATACACATTTTCTTGTAGAATTCTAATAACTGAAAAATTATTTGAATTTGCACATTTCATTTTATATTTATCATTTTGTTGTGTTTCTTCAGGAGATGTCCAATTTGAAACTTGTTCAAAATGTTGTAATCCATCTAATTCTATTATTATTTTAAATTCTTCTAATACAAAATCAAAGGGTAAATAGGTTTTATTTTTACACCATTCTACTTTATATTGTTGTTTTAAATTATTATAATATGGTGATAATTGTTCATATAATTTTTGTTCTGTTTTATTTACACAATAAGGACACCATGAATTTTTATAACATAATGCTTTAAAAAATTCATGTCCATTTTCACAATTAAAAATAAATTTTGAATTACAGTTTAAAAATACTTCTCTTGATTTTAATTCATTTTTATTACTCCAATATTTAGATTTTTTATGTGATGCAAATGACTTATTAAAACATTGATTACAATTATTATCATTACATAATTTTTTAGGAGGATTACAACAATATGGACACCATCCTCCAATATTTATATGTTTAATTTGACAACTAAATGTATGATTGCATATACAATTAAATGTAACAACAGTATCTCCATTTTTAAATACTTCTCTTGGTTTTAATTTATTTTGATTACTATAATATTTGACGTTTTCATGACTAGCAAATGATTTTTGAAAACATTCATTACAATTTTTATCATTACATAATTTTGATGATGAACAATAAGGACACCATTTATTTTGTGTTATGTTAGATAATGATGATTCAAATTCATGATTACAAATATTACAATTAAATATAAATTTATCAGCAGTATATTTTATTAATTCACGCGGGTTTAATATATTTTTATTACTCCAATATTTAGATTTTTCGAATGATGCAAATGAACGTTCAAAACAAAAATTACAATCATTATCACTACATAATATTTTTGTTGGTATAGTACAATAAATACAATGTGTTATATCTTCTGTAATATTATATAATATTCGTTCAAATTCATGATTACATATATCACAAAAAAATATATATTTACCATTATGTTTCATTACTTCTCTTGAAGTTAATTTATTTTTGTCACTATAATATTTACTTTTTGGATGACTTGCAAATGAATGTTCAAAACAATGCATACAATCTTCAACATTACATAATTTTTGTGGTGGATTGCAACAATATGAACACCAATTACCTGCATTTATAGCATTTAACGCTATATCAAATTCATGATTACAATTATTACAATTAAATATATATTTATTGTTAGATGAATTAAAAACTTGTCTTGGTATATTTTTATTTTTAATACTCCAATATTGAGCTTTTTCGTGACTTGCAAATGATTTTTCAAAGCATAATTTACATTCATTATTATCACATAATAATCTACTTGGTATACAACAATAAGGACACCATTTATTAAAATTAATATTTCCTAATGAACATACAAAATTATGATTACAATTATTACAATTAAATAATATTTTTTCGTGAGAATTTTTAAATAGATTTCTAAGATTAATATTTTTATCTACTACAAATTTAGATTTTTCATGACTTGCAAAACTTTTATCAAAACATAATTTACAATCATTACTACATAATTTTTTATTAGCACAATACGAACACCAATTACCACAGTTAATATTGGCTAATGATAATTCTATTTCATGCTTACATTTATCACACACAAAAATATATTTAGTACCCGATGATTTCATTACTTCTCTTGGATTTTTTGAATTTTTAGTACTCCAAAATATACTTTTTTCATGAGATGCAAAACTTTTTTCAAAACAAAATTTACAATCATTATTATCGCATAATAACTTTGATGGTATAACACAATAGGTGCAATGTTCTTTAGTATTTATTTTATATATTGGTCTAAGAAATTCATGATTACATTTATCACACTCAAAAATATATTTAGTACCCGATGATTTCATTACTTCTCTTGAATTTTTTGAATTTTTATTACTCCAAAATATACTTTTTTCATGAGATGCAAAACTATCTTCAAATTTAATTTGTATTTCTTTTGCCATTATTAATTATAGTTATTATGTATAATTTATTTATGTCATTTTTTAATTGACTGCGTGATATTTACGACAATCATCTCGCTTTCATAGTACTCTTATTGACTGCGTGATATTTACGACAATCCTCTCGCTTTCATAGTACTCTTATTGACTGCGTGATATTTACGACGCTTTGTAGCTTTCATCGCAGCAATCCTCTTTTTTTGAAGATCATGGCTAAGATACTGGGGAAATACTTTATAAATTTCCCTTTTTATGGTCTGCAAAGGAATGGGTGGCGGTATGTATGCACTTTCAGTTAAAGATTTATTGCTATACGGTGGCTGTCCACTCTCGATGCAAATATAATTTCGAACTATATTATCTACGCGATCAATCAAAACTTTTTTATCTGCATAATAATATTTATCCATGATGTGGTCAAAGGTGGGTTTACCATCTGAAGTTTGCAAGAATAACCGATATATGGTTACATTACGCTCATCTTGTGGTAAATCTCTGTGTGATTTGTGACGAACACCACGGCCGATAATTTGAAGATCCAGAGCAGGATTCCAATTCGGTTCCATGATGAAAATATTCCGCACCCCTTTCAAATCCAAGCCTTCCGATCCTGCTTTGGAAATGAATAAGATTTTTATTTTTTCGTTGGGATTATTGAATCTTTCTACCGTTTCGCGTCTCTCGGTATCGGTTGTGCTGCCGTCGATGGTAAAACTATCCAAATCGACAGCTTCTACATCGTCTGTGTGTCGTTGTAAGGATGCGATACCTCTGGCTATAAAGTTGGAATAAATGACGGTTTTTTTAATTTTACCTGTCGTTCGCATTTGCTTTTTCAGTTTTTCAATGATAAATCCGGATTTCGTGTCAACGTCCATTTCGTTCGTCGACACAACATCTCCATGCCGAAAATCTCTGTAAAAATTAGCTACAAAATTTTCATTGTCCTTTATCATACTCTTGTACCCTATTTCCGCCTCGGGTGTCATTGTAATATTTTTATTAATGACTTGATATGTGGGAAAGTTGTCTTCATCAACATCAACAATCTTATGCATACTGATATTTGCGCGGAATCGAGATAATAAACGAAAGATTGTTTGAAAACCACCACCCTTTGGATTATATTTTGGTATTTTTTCACCCGTAATGATTGCCATAATATTTAAGAAGTCGTTTATTGAATTCACAATTGGCGTTGCAGTTAAACCAAGTACCTTGAGAGCTCGATCTGATGCTTGGAAAGCATAATCCGCAATACTAAAACGTTTCTCCTTTATGTCGGTTCGAAAATTATGAATTTCATCAAAGATGATTAAATTGTTATCGAAAAGGGTGGGTGCTTTGCCACTTTTAATTGTCATCATGTATAGACGTAAGTGATTGTGTGTCATGAGAATGTATGGCGCGTTTAACGTTCCACTCTTACCACCAAAAATGGTAATATCGCTGTCGCTTACTTTACTCTTTAATAATTCGGCTCTCCATTGTTGAATAACACTTAAGGGTGAAATGATGATAACTTTTCGATTATCTACTTGCAGAAAACATTTCGCCACAGCTATTCCAGTTAATGTTTTACCCGTTCCTGTGCCGTGATAGGCAAGCAATCTATCATGACTTTGCATGTAATTGCACACTTTTTTTTGATGTTCTTGCAATTTGTATTGACCATCGTGCTCCTGTTTTGCAATGCATGAATGGTATTTTAGCTTCATCGTCTTGTTTTCCCTTTGTCTTTTTCTCTTTTCCTTTTCTTCTTCTTCTTCTTCTTCTTCTTCTTCTCCTACATCCTCCTCCTCCTCTTCTTCACCTTCTTCTCTGTCTGTTGTATCTTCGTCTTCAATTCTTGGTCTTTTGTATGAAAAATTCATCGTCCAAAGAATATGTTTTTGATAAGATAAACTAATACGAAGAAGAAAAAAAATGTATGGATTTTTAACGTTTTCATCGATTGTGATTATCGCTTTACTTTGTCTCGTTTTATTTCCAGACCTTATATTCAAGACAAAAGAGGGATTTCACATTCGTGAAAAAAAATGTCTAGTTTTATTTGGAGATAGCATTTTACGAAATGATAACTACGTTCAAAAGATTGATACCGTTGATTTTGCAATTCGTTCGAAACTAGAGACAAAAAAATGGGAGGTTTTTAATTTTGCAAAAGACGGAGCTGTAATCGCTGATTTTCCGAATCAACTTGAAGACTTGGGAGAAATGCTTGAGAATGAAAAATTTCATAAAATTACTGCTGTTGTATCTATTGGCGGGAATGATATTTTGAATATGTTAATGGATCATCATCATAATAATGGTCAAGCATCAGAAGAAGATATTTTCAGCAAGTCGAAACGACTGCAGAGTGAAAAATTTACAATTGAGAATGATGAGAATGATGAGAATGATGAGAATGATGATTATGATAATAATAATCAGAAAATAATGTTTTTGGAAATCATGTTAACGAATATTTTTCAGTCGTATGAAAAAATGATGGAAATGTTTATCAAAGAAACAAGCCATTATATACACGAATATATATTTGTGTCTCTCTATTATCCAACCGATACCTTTTTTGTCCCCTTTGCGCCATTGATTCGATTGTGGAATAGTTTACAAGAAAGGTTTGTGAAAAAGAGCAAGAAAAAAAGGGAGAAAATATTAGCTTTGCAAAATTTATGCAATCAAGACATTGACTTTGTCTACTTTGTGGAACCGTCTCCTCAATGCGCGAAGAAAATAGGCGACGAAATTATTCAAATGTGTGAAAAAAGATGAAAAAAAAAGTAGAACCAAATTCTATTTTTTTGTCATGATATATGTTTATATAACAAAAGCAAACGAAAAAAAATGGGAAAAACTTTCTATTATTCAAAACAAAACAGAGAGATCGGATTTAATCTTTGCCTACCCGCCTTTCTGTATCTCGGACTGGCCTCATTGGCCCTTTTGTCAAGTATCTTTCAGAACATGCACAATACTCACACCTATACGCTTGGTACTTACACGACTCCAACTTCCAGCATTCTATTGATTTTCATTTTCAAGGTGATGTACATATTATTTTGGACATGGATTTTAAATTTGATTTGCAATGACGGACACAGTGAAATCGCATGGTTACTCGTATTTCTACCCTTTATTCTCCTTTTTATTTTTTGTTGTTTTGGTCCGTGAAAATGGAAAGGTATGATTGAGTGAAAGCTGCAAAATAGAGTCATCTTTTTTTTTTGCTTCAGGGGGTGGGACTTCAAATTGCAAACATAAAAACGTTTTGGCGACGAAATGAAGTATTTTTTCTTCTTGCCACGAGTGTAAAAGATTATTTTTTTGAAGAAAGAAAGTATTTTTGTTTCAATTGAAAACATGTTTGCTTTAAATGCTGCCACCATAGATGACGAAGACGATACCCAATTGTCGATGAAAAATCGCAAAAAGATTCCGCGTGAGATGTATGAAAAGAGAGCTGTTATTACAAATAATAATACAGACGTCGAAACGTTTCAAAATCAAAAGGTTGGAAGCAACAACTATGCCGCCCTTGCCGATTTTCCGTCGATGAGCAGTTTCCCACCTTTAGCGCTCTCTGCGGGAGACGAGAGGATGGCAACCCGACAAAAAAAACAAACACAAAAAGATCATAATCATCATCATCATCAAAATCAAAATCATCACCAAAATCATACTCATAATGAACAACAACCCGGGATATCTGTGAATGAAGGATTTTCAAGTTACACGAATCCTCCAGCGATGACATATAATTGGAATAACAATAATAATTCGTCATTATCATCATCATCATCATCATCCTCCGCAAATAAGCCGAAAGATCAAATGGAATTGCTCGTCATGAAGTTAAACTATGTTATATCGTTATTGGAAGAGCAGCAAGACGAGAAAACCAACAATGTTCCCGAAGAGGTGATTTTATATTGTTTCCTCGGAATCTTTGTCATTTTCATTGTCGACTCCTTTGTGCGAGTTGGCAAATACGTAAGATAATCAAAAATAAAGAGGGGGCAGGAGTTGAAAAAACCCCGACGAAAAAAAAATAAATAAAACATCAACACAAAGATGAATAGTACTGTTGTAACCATGGCGATTATGATTGGAATTGTCTTTTTTGTCATCAAAATGATTGAAATGCGTGTTTTACATGAAATCAACGGCGAAAATGACCAAGAGAACAAAATAAAGCCCGCGAAAATCTTAATGGGTGATTGTATTCTTGTGAGTATAAGTGTCCTTGCTGGTTATCTGCTATTGGATCAATCATCCCCCTTTACGCTTACAAATTCATACCCTATGGATTTTTTTTTGAATTCTCCAAATACATTGGGATTTGGGACTGAAAAAGTGATAAGGAATGATGATACGACGAAAAAATCTCCAATGGTTTTTACAGACAACCCAGATTTTTAGTTGACAGGCAACAAAAAAATATTGAACATTTTTGATTGAGTAGATAAAGTTGGAAGCAAAAAAAATTATTTGGAGAATATACAAATAACAATTACGAATGCCGAGAAAGAGGATTTCACGTTGTTATGTCTTAAACCGTAAATCAGCATGTGAAGAGAAAGAGCCTTTATGTCAATGGATTCCAATGGGACAAACGACACGACGTCGAAAACGTAGTCATTGTCGTGCAAGTTACGGCAACAAATACAAAACATTTTTCATGAAGGATTTAAAACGGTGGTCAATTCAAAATCCAAGATTACATGAGGATGATAAAAAAAAGGAAGATGCCGAAGATTCGAATCAATCAAAATTGCCAAATTATGTCCAACATGTAGAGTTCAATGACGATTATGATAAGGATCACATTAAAGATTTTGAAGACCTTAATCAGATAAATTTATCACAACAGACCTTAATGAATCAGAATCGCAAAGATTTCGAAACCTTTTATAATACGAATATCGCAGGACGTGAATATTCGTACGGTAAGAATGGTTTGAGAAAGGGACATTATCCAAGATTTAATCGGACACAAAAACAAAAGTTAATAAATGGAAATGTTAATGCAAATGTTCATACCATGGCGGAAAGGTATGGCGAAAACAAGTCAGCTCCTTACCGTGGAATATTGCGATGGAGATATGAGAACCAACTAGGTTATAAGATGCCATTGCGTCACAATGATTTAGATTTTACAAATGGTTTGAACCGCGCACAAAGTCAAGCATTTGAAGATATTCGATTAAAAATACAGGCAAAGGCATCAAAGGAGGATATTCAAAACATTTATTTGCACAAGGTTATCCCTTTGGAAGTGGCAAAGCTCCGTGGATTACATATTCCAGCTGCTTATGGAAATCGGTTTCGCATATATTTTGGAAAGAAGGATGCTTTGGAAGATCCAAAGTATTTGTTAATCAACCGTTTGTATCGTCAGATTTACCGATTGTATGGATTTTATTATCTCATTAATGCGCCGTCGGTGGGAAATGGTAATGTATTGAAAGCTGACATTCAAAAATCAGAAAAGATGATTCATGATTTGGAAAAAGAATTACAGACGATGAGTCGAAAGGGTAATGATGTTCATCATGATAAAGACGATGATGATGAAGACGATGATGATGATGATGATGATGAAGACGATGATGATGATGATGATGATGAAGACGATGAAGACGATGATGATGATCAAAATGAAAGTGATCAAACTGGCGGGGGTGAAAACGACGATGATGATGAAGATGATGATGATGATGATGATGAAGATGATGATGATGATGATGATGATGAAGACAGCTTATATAACGACGAAGATGATAATGTTGGCGCAAATTTTGGTATTGATCTACATCAATCTTTGGTTATCTTACGAGCCTATAGAAGTGAAGAACAAACAAAAGAAAATATCCAAACATTAAAAAGCTATGGGAAAAATTTTCCAGACGAAATTTTTGCCGCTGCCACAGCTGCCAAAAAATTAACAACTGCATATGTGAAGGATCTCATTGACGCAGAAGTACAGCATCTTCAGAAAATTTACCATGTGCAAGCACTCATTTTATTGCCAAACGATAAAAAACATTCTGCAAATATTAGCACCCAATTACAAACACTACATCGTGAATTACAAGCACTTTATAAAACAAATAGACACGCTGCGATTAAGAAAAAAAAAACACAAATTAGAAATAAGAACAAAGTCTTGACATTCTGTTCGTATTATGATCGCGTCAAAAAAGGAACGACTCAACAGCGTGGAGGAGCTGGAGACTCACAAGAAAAAGAAGAAGAAGATGAAGATGATGATGATGATGATGAGGAGGAGGAGGAAGAAGATTCAACCTCAGCTGCATATATACCTCCACCTTCGAAGAGATCGATGAAAAGGAGTGACGAAGAAAAAGAGATTCTGCGACGAAAGTTTCCAAGGCTATCTCAAGAACAAGTAACTATCCCTTTGAACACAGGAAACGTAGAATATTATATCGGCGATAAAGACGAAGTCAATCCAAAAACAGCGCCGTATGATTTTCATGAAAATCCCAACGTTGATTATCGAAAAAATATATTTGCGCCTCGCGCCGAATTACGCAAAGAATTCCTAAGAACAACAATCCTTCAAGAACAATCTGAATTCGAAAGGGAGTTGAGAGAGCGAAGAAAGAGAGTGCAGATAGTTCAAGAAAAATCAAAAAGGGGAGAAATTCCAGAGGTCGTCGCAAAAATAGACAAGGCTACAAGACATTTAAATGACATGATGATGAATAAAGACATTGCTGATATTTACGAGACAAATGAGATCGCAAACGCCAATTCTTTGCGCAAGGATAAACCCATAGAAGAATATCTGAAGCAAAAGGAAGACAAAATCCTAGCAGCCGCTAAAACAAAACTGGCGAATATAAACGCACAAATGAAAGATCGGGATGATATTATCAAGCAACTTGATACTGATATCAGAAAATGTGACTCTCATGTCAAGGCAGCTATAAAAAGGGCGATAAAGACTGAAAAAACGCAACTATCCACCTTTGCTGCACTACAGCATTCAAAAACATTTTCAACTAGACGTCAACAAAAACGTAGTGGCTTACTATTATCACAGAAAAAGAGAGGTCCAAAACCAAAGTTTACGCATCAAAAACCTGCAGAAGATGAAAAGCTGAAAGAATTAGAAGATCAGCTCTCGAAAATTATTACATATGCGAGGAAAAAACTCCAGCTTGAAACGAAGTCGATTTTTGATAGTCGAAATGATTCACCAACTGGACTCGATCCAGATTTACGATCACTGTTAACTATAATTGATAAAGAAATTCATGATATCCAGTTGTTTTTCCAAGATTTTATAACTTTTAAGAAAACGAACGGACAAAAAATGATGAAGTTGGTGCCAAGTATCAATAAGAAATTGATAGATATAGAATCTGATATTAACTCCGATCTGTACTTTGGAGGCATGTTCGACTTATTGGAACAAGATATAATCGAATATGCCCAATGTCTTGAAAATATGAAACAATCTGATCGCGATGCTTGTGCATCAATAGCGTCCAATGGTCTAAATATGAATACGCGTGTTTCTGGATTCGATATTATTTTTGATCGAATGCAAAGAGTAGATCCGAGAAAGGCCTTGGAAATTTGGAAAAAAAGTGTAAAAGACCCTTTAGTATTTAACATCACAGCTAATGTCATAGATATCGTCTCGAAGAATTATGGTTCGCTATGCCAGTCGGATTTTGGTCAGGAAGAGTCATTATTATCCGACATTTTGAGTCGATTACACACACTTCACAGTCAATTTAATGCAAAAGGTAAAGGGATTAGGAAAGAAACCTTATCAATCGGCGATATCAGCCCAACAACCCAATTTGAAGATAAGTTTGAATACTCGGTTTTAAATGGACGGAAAGTCAAATTAGACGGGCCCGCGGTTTTAAAAGAAAAGATAGACAATCGCACGGATGTTCTAAAACGATATGATGACAAAAAGCAAAGTTTAAAAGCTGCCATTGACGACCTTGATACCAAAATCTCGAAAATAGTAAGTGATGGCACTTTAAAAAGGATACGAAAAATCGAAAATGCACAGGACATCTATGGGCAGAAAGTATCGTATATAAAAGACTTTGTTAGCAATGAAGCTGAAATGGAGAGCATTCGCAATCACATTGAAAAACTACGGCAACTCGATACAAGTTTATCAAGCAAGGACATTATCGCGATTGTTACAACTTTACAGAAAGAGGTTGACAGAGATGACAGTGTTCGTCGAAAAAGGGGCTATAAAGATGAGTTGAGTGTTATCAAAAAAAAGGAAGACAGCGATTTTTTGGCAAAATTAAAAAGTGTATCTCCAGATACAAGTAGTATTAAATTTGTAAGCATGCATAAGCAGCCTACGAGCACAATAAATACACATTCTACGAGCACAACAAATACACATTCTACGAGCACAACAATAGATACACATCCCAATTATCAAAAAAAAATAAACAGTTATAGGGAAGGTCAGGCATTAGGTGACACTTCAGGTCTTGGACTTGGAAATCTTTTAAATCGTGGTAAAGATACGGGCATGTCTAGCAAAGATGATAAAGATGATAAACATGATAAACATGATAAACATGACAAAGATGGAGGCGTGTCTAGCAAAGATGATAAAGATGATAAAGATGATAAACATGACAAAGATGGAGGCATGTCTAGCAAAGATGATGATGATGGTATTGGGGACGTTGGTCAACCGAGGAAAGCAAGAATTCCATTGCAAAGAACTGTATTTTTGAATGATTATTGGGATGAGGATATATTTTCATAACCGTAATTTCCCCCTTTACTGTTACATGATTTGCAAACGAGTCTGAAAGTAGCTCTGTTGTCATGAAATTGAATCCATTCTTTGTCCCACTGTCTCTTTTTCTTGCTGTCCTCCCTTTTTGGAAAGATGGCGAAGAATTCGTCTTGGATTTGTTGAAAGCTAATCGGGAAATGATCCACTGCGACTTTGCACAAGGTGATGCACACGGAGCACTCCGCCATTGGAATTCGACGAACAAAAGTAGCGTGAGATTTTAGAAATCTCATTCTTTTATGACGCCAAATGATTTCGCGCATATTTTTCTCCCTCCCTTTTTTCGGCAAAGGGTTGGTGGCTAAGGGTGGTAATTTTTTTTTGTAGATGTCATCGAGGCATTTTTTGTAACCCCACAGAACACATCGTTTTCCTTTTATGATGCGAAACCCTTTGGATTTATATTTTGGATGAGATTTTATTTTAAAATGGATTATTGGGGGAGAATCTAATTTGAAATAGTCATAACCGAGTAGTTTATCTTGTTCAAGAACCATCATTTTCAAAATATCATCTTCGAAGATTGTGTTGATGTCGGTGGTGTTCAAAAGGTTTTGACAGTGTTGCATGGCTTGTGCGTGTGTTAAAGTTTCCATTGTATTTGAATTTACCAAATATGACAGTTTTTTGTATATTTTTTCTCTTCCATACATAAAAATAATGTGGAATCTGTTCAACTTTACTCGTAAAAACAAGCTGAATCAGCAAAAAATGCAATCGTATCAAATATTATCCTTTTTAGATTAATTTTTAGGAAAACATGTGGAGAATGATAGTGTATCTTTGGTTGAAAATCATTTTACATCAGTTGCCTTTTTTTTTAAAAAATCAAAAAATGATCGCAAAGATTTAATTATTTGTTTGATAAATAAAGAATATTTAAATATAAATAAAGTTTTTTTTTTCGTACATGGCAATGACAAAGAGAAAAACAAGGAGACGACAACAGATATTACGACGCAACGGAGGAGCCAAAATGCCAATTTTCAGGCCACGCAACTCAATGCCAACTACCAAAAAAATATCTTTCTGGCAACGTTTGTTTGGACGAGGGTCGAACGCAAAAAAAAAAAGATCTTGGTTGCGACGTTTTACTGGACTACGGACATCTGCTGATATCCAATTGGATTTGGATGACAAAAAAAGCGCAGAAGACGCTACTAAGGAAGAAAAACGCATGAAAGAAAAAGCTCTTGAACTTACCTCATATACGAATACAGAAGATGCGGCAAAAAAAGCCACACCAACAGCCCAACCAACAGAGGAAATAATAGCTACAGGAAATGAAGAGGAGGAAAACACAGGAGGAGAAACAAGGGCAATAGATCGAAGTGTTTATGATAACTCGGAGGAAATTAACCCAGACTTTAAGAAAGATGCCTTAGAAGTATTATTTGCAGACGTAAAAGATATTGACCGTAAAGATAGATTCCGTCACCAAGGTAAACTTTTTCCGAAACTAAAGGTCGGTGATAAAGAACAAATTCAGTTTAGATTCAAAGAACTAGAAACTCTACTAGTAAAAACGGTATCAGACATTGAAATAGAGGAAAAAAAGCTAAAAAGTGCAGAAGAAAAACTAATTGAAGAAATGGAGAAGTATAAAAACGAATTTGAGCCCATAATTGATGATTTATATGCAAAAAAAAATTCTTTTCAAAAACGTTTAGAGAAACAAGCAAACAAAGCAATAAAAGCTGACGAAGAAGAGAAATTGGCAGATGAAACAGCAAAAAAAGATGAAGAAGAATTGAAAAAGATCATTACAGAAAATGACGTTGAGATAAACAAATTAAAAATAAATAGTCAAAGAATGGAATTAGCCAAACTTGATTCAAAAGATTTCCGGGACAACCAAAGCAGATGGGAGGCACTCATAGAGAAAGATCCTCAATGGCGCACGGAGGCCCAAGCAGTATTAGACAGTGAAACTAGCGACGTGGAAGAGAGAAAAGTAGCCACAAAGACACTAGAAAATATTGCAGAAAGGGAACTTCAAAAAGACAGACAAAGAGATACTTATGAGAGAAGAGTAATATCGATAAATGATTTGAAAGAATCTATCGCGGAAAACGAAGACATAAAAGAACAATTATTAAAAAAGTTGGATGCCCAAAAAAAGATACACAAGGAAAGGAAAGAAAGAATGCGTCAATTCCGGGTTGAACAAGAATTAGAGAGACAAAACCGCAATTACGACATTGCAGAACTGGAACAAATGTTAAAAAATTCTGAACAAGAAATTACGGCTGTCAATAAACGACAAGATTTTAAAAATGCAGGACGTGCTATAAAAAAGTTGGAGTCTGAGATTGTTAAAATAAAGCTAACAATGACAAAATTAACGGCAGAAAAGCAAAAACTTGAAACAGAAAGAGATCAGTTAGGCTTTGATGTAACTTCAAACATTCAAAAATTGTGGAAGGGATATACAACAAGAAACCGTATACAACGATTATTAGTAAATAGAACAAATGACACAGAGGAAAATGAGACGGACAGACACGAAGAAATAGAAAAATTAATTCAAAGAAATAAAGATATCAATGCACGATTACAAAGGATACCTTCTATTGCCAACAAAAAATATATGACGACGAAGGATATCGCAAACAAATCTAAATTAGCAACAATTGTAGTTGGTTTAAGGACAGAAATAAACGAAAATCAAGATAAAATTTTAAGATTGTCCTCAAAAAGTGACGAGATAGAAAAATTAACTCAAAGTAATAAACACATCCATGATAAATTAAAAAAAATCGAAGGAAATGACGACGCTATGGATGATGATGTAAAACTTTTAAAATTAAAAAAATTGCATGAACACTCTATACGTATTTTGAAGCAAAATGAAGATAGAATCGCAATATTGTCATCCAATAGTATAAGTGAAAGTATCCGAAAAAAACAAGAGTTGATAAACACTTTAGAACGAAATGTCGAGCTCTATAAAAGGAAAATTGATCATTACAGTAAATTCGGCACAGCAAATCCTCAAGTACATACAAAAATTGAGTTGGAAAAAACGAAGGAAAAAAAAGCAACAGAAATAATTGAAAAAGAAAAAATAGAACTAAGTAACTTACAACAAAGAGAACAAATGATACTTCCAGCACAATTAAGAGCTGAAAGAAATGCTTTCATACGGCAACATGACAAAGAAAAAGACATCTCCGTCAAAAGTGAAATTGCAACATGGATCGGAAAATTGAATGAAGAACAAAAGAAACTTGGTAAAGAAATCAAATATGACAAATTTGATGCTGTATATGCTTTAAATAAATTGAAAAAAGCCACAAAAGAGAAAGAGAAAGTCGAAAAAGAAGAAAAAGCAAGAAAAGCAGAAAAGGCAAAAATAGATGAGGAAAAAAAAGCTGCATCAGAAGCAGCAGCAGCATCAGCAGCAGCAGCATCAGCAGCAGCAGCATCAGCAGCAGCACCAATAACAGAAACAAAAAAAAACGCAGCACCAACAAAACAACTGCCTGGAATAGGCAAGACGGCATTTAAGGAGGCTCAGGCAAATTTAGCACTGGTTATTCGAAATAGAGGAGGGTCAAGGCGCCGTAATAATAAATCGAAACGAGGGTGTAAAAGGAGAAGCCGATTCTTGCCAAAGGCATAATATACCCCCCCCTTTTTGAAAAAAGAGAATGATGATGATGATGATGATGATGACGAAAAAAAACGGAAAACAAAATGATTTTTTGAACTTACGATATCTTTCTTGTCGGAATATCCGCAGACACAAGATAAATGGAATTTTCAGTTACGATTATGTAATCTTCCCCACTTTTGTAAAATTTCGCAACTGTACTCGTATACTCCTCCTCACTTTTCACAAGAAGCTTCTCACCTGTACTCTTCACACCAATCAAGGCCTTTTTGCTCAAAGAGGGTAGCCAATAATCCATCATCACTGGTTTGTCTTCCGTAATGCCAAGTTTGGTTGCATGCTTCAAGGTCATATCATTTGGAAGCCGACTAATTGCAGGGGTCGCGCCGTGTGCTCTTTCAGTTGACATAATTAGTAAAGGGGGTTATTAAGGTTAAGGGTTGACTGGGAAAGTTTTTTTGATTGATTTTCTATATATACAAATTAAAACAATAAAAAAATTGTTCTCTGAACGAAAAAAATAGTTTACAAAACAAAAAGGCACATTTTTGCAAAAAAAAAACATTAAATGCAAACTGTTCCAAACAACTACTCGCTGAAAAATAAAAAAAATTACATGTCTCCCTTTTCAGAGGCTGATGTCGAAGCCAACATCGAAACAATCGGATCTTTTTTCGACTACCTCTTGCAAATATATCGCAAAGAATTGATTGAATGCGATGCCCTGCCGAAAATGTCCGAAAATACGAATAACGATCATATCCGCAAAATTATCAACGTAGGGCTTATTACATTTCAAACAGTCTTTCGCATGATTTTGTACACCTCTTTCAACGCCGAAATGGCGTTTCATCATTCACAAAAGGCAGTGTACTACTATATCGAATTTATTCGCCAAATATTTGAAAAGGGGATTTACATGCGGCTTAGTCCCATTGACGCTATGACCTTTGTCTTCAAGAAAACGATTTACGACCTTTCGGCTTTGCAAGAAAATAATAATGCTCCAAAAATAATAGAGAGAATTGAAAAGGAAATACAAGCACGAAAAAGAAAGATCATTCATCAAAATATTCATGGACTATAAACTCATTCAAAATGGTGGAGATATATCATCATCATCATCATCATCATCATCCATTTGGGCTTCGGAATGGTTATATCTCCTTCTCATTCTAGGTATCGTCATGGGATTTTTCAAAATATGTTACCCCGAGCTTGAAAAATTACGAAACCAGTCAAAGGAGGGGTTTCAAGACAAGCAGAAGCAACAGCCCTTTACCTTTCTGCAAGGCGATGAAATGTACCATGATCAATTCTACGTAGACATTTACGATCAATTGGTTTACAACGACGGTAAAAACGATTACGAGATCAAAGAATTGACCCACATTTTCAAACAGCAATTTTCCGAAGGCGGGGAGTATGATGAAATACGGTTACTTGATTGTGGATGCGGCACGGGTCATCACGTCAACGCTTTCCAGCAAATCGGGTTTGGAAACGTCACCGGAGTCGACATTTCAAAACAAATGGTGACTGCAGCCAATAAATATTTTCCCAAATCGAATTTCATGGTTGGAGATGTTTTACAATCCCAACTTTTCCCGCCAAAGGAGTTTACGCACATTACCTGCTTCTACTTTACGATTTATTACATCCGAGACAAGGAACAATTTGCAGAAAACTGTTACCACTGGCTTGAGCCCAACGGTATTCTTGTTGTTCATATAGTCAACAGAGATAAATTTGATCCGGTCATTCCCCCCGCCAACCCTTTTCTCATTGTGAATCCACAATCCTATGCCAAAAAACGGATTACGAAGAGTTCAGTTGTTTTTAACGATTTTATTTATACAGCGAGTTTTGACGTGAAGAACAAAAGGGAGAGTTATTTTGAAGAAAAGTTTCAAAGCAAGCAAGACAAAACGACATTTCGAAAACAAAGGCATATTATGTACATGGAGGATGAAGCGGCAGTGGTCCAAGTGTTTGAAAACAGCGGCTTTTTGATGGTTGGGAAAGTGGATTTAATGAAGGTGGCGTATGACTATCAGTTTTTGTACGTGTTTCGAAAACCGTTTTAGAATTGAAATCCGTCGACTTCGGGGTATTTCGCCTTCACCTTTGCTTCCAGGATACCAATTTTTTCCTGTAAATCGTATTCAGAAGGAAGCACCATTTTCATGTTCAATCTCTTTCCAGATGGTTCCCTTCTTTCAAAGACAAGATGATCCTTGTCTCTGAAATTAACCAAAGAAACGTATTTCGGCAAAACCTTTGGTGCTTTTGTTGGCTTCACTCCTGCATCTAAATCTCGAATCACCTGAATTGCCGCCTGTAGTTTTTCCTCGATAGAAACCTTGTTGGATTTGGAAGATGTCCAGAATTCATCTCGCTCAACGCCATCATCACCAACCCTTTTCCCTTGATTCGGATGTTTTTCAACGCGAAAGAACTCGCGCTTCTCCTTTTCATCTTTGTAGTACACACAATACTTTGGCATATCTTCTTGGCTGATTCCATCCGGAAGGGCGATGGCGTTAGTCTTGCGTTTACGTTTGGTACCATCGATGATCCCATGTGAGTTTTGTTGTTGTTCAATCATCGTTGCGGTACGCAAATTTTTCAAGCGGTTGTTGAGTTTATCGCGGTCAATGTGGTCTACGCTTATATTTGCAGTGCCTTTGCCGTTTCCGTAACAATCCATGATAACTTGATGAATGTAGAGGCTTTTGGAGTTGCAAATGTATGCATTGAGATGCAGAAACCATGTTGATTTTTTGCCTCCATTGAATTCGCGTTCATATGCAAGTATTTTTTCGTAACTGGCATCACAGAGAACACAAAACCCGTTGGGTTCACAAAACATCAATAGATATTCTCCTTCATCATCATCTTTGATTCGCCACATGGGATTCTTCATTTTATTCGCGTCTTTTCCTAAAGATGGGTAGTGTCCTTCAATATAGGCAATGACTTTGTCCTTATAGATTTCAGTGACAGTGGTATGTGAAGCATGATACATTTCAACATTGGAACGTCTTAAATCAGTTTCGTCCCCATTTTTGAAAATGAAAAACATATTCGAATCACAATGGATATTGAACAAATATTGCATTAAATCCAAAGTTTTATAGAAAGGGTATTTATCATCCTCTTTACGAAACTCAAAGACTTTATCGCGCAGACGAAAAATGTTCTTTGAGTCAACAGAATACGTCTTTTTACCAAAGGTGATGCAAGTGGCTGACATATTTTTTCGATGTTTTTTTGATGTTTTTTTGTAAAAAATAATGATATCTCTCCAAATCTAATTACATTTACATAAATATAATTGCATAGTGGAATTTTTGTTGTTTGAAGAAAATTTATGCCAAACATTTGATTACATAGTTGATATGATTACTACCACCCAATGCCACCCAGTTACTTAGTTGGAATACGCGAGCCCTCCCATACCGCTCATAATACGCAGAACATTATAGTTGGTTGCGTAAACGCGAACCTTGGCTGTTCTGGTTCCTTCCACGGTCGCGTTGGACAATACCAGCTGTAGCGTCGCATTGTCGATACGGGAGAAGTTACATGTGCCAGAAGGCTGGTGTTCCTCGGGGCGGAGCGCAAAGGAGTAGATATTGATGCCCTCGTCGGGGCACCGTGTGTGGCACTGGAACGGCTGCACCCAGCTGAAGTATGTTCCTTCACGCTCCGAGAAACGATCTTGCCCGTTGAGTTGCAGCTTTGCGACAACGACAGGGTTCTGTCCCCAGCAGTGCATGTCGAGGGAGGTTTCCGCGAGGACAAAGGTGCCTGCATCAGAGACACTGGATCCCCCAATGTGGTTGCCCTGGTAAGGGAGGTAAGGGATTCCGCTGCTGTTGACGACATTGGGAAGATTGGCTGTGTTGACGTTCGGGGGTGGTGGGACTGCATTACCACCAAAGTTGGGCTCGTTGTAGGCATTGTTGTAGTTACCGCCTGACCAGTATCCCGTGAAATTATCAGGTACATATTCATCGAGGGCGCCGGCGTCTTGGAAGAGTCCGCGGGCGTCGATGAAGGCATTGTTTCCACCATCAAGTTCAGAAGGACCTCCAAAGGCATGGATGGCGTTGGGCAGGGCGTCGATTGCGTCGGTGTAGTTGAAAGGTTGGGCGCCAAGCACTTTGTAGAGGGTGGCATCACAAAGGAGGGACGAGCAGTAGTCGACGTTCTGATCGGGCTGAACAACCCAAATGAGCTCTTTTACAGGATGATTGAAATTCAATTTGATCTTGTTGCTGGAAGACCCGACGGACTCGTCGCCAGTGAATTGTAACTGCGTGATGAGATACTCGTGCGGATTTTGTGCAAAACGACGGCGCTCGTCAGTGTCCAAAAACACATAATCGACGTAGAGAGAGGCGGCGACAAGAGACTGGTTGTAGGCGACCGTTGCCTGAACGGGTTGTCCGACGGTGAATTGATTTTGCTGCAGGTTTTGGTAAGGTCCTTGGACAGGGTTGGTGGTTGAATTGCAGCTGAGAGAGGTGACGGCCCATAGGCATTCGTCGATGGGGCGGATGTCGAGGTTAATTTTGACTTCGTGATATTGCAAGGCGATGAGGGGAAGAGCCAGACCGGGGTTGGTGCAGAACCAGAACTGAAGGGGGATGTAGATGGTTGTTTCTGGCAGTGCATTACGGGGAGCACAGACTTGCCGAGGGGCAGAAGAGTCACAGGGGCCGTCGATGTCTGCAAAGGAAGGGTCGGTGATAAAGGTGAGTTGGGTGGTATTTCCGATCATTTTGAAATACGCGCGTTGCTGTTCGGAAGTCATGGTAAGCTGATTCCAGATGTGCATCCAGTCACCGTACTGACGGTCGATGCGCTGCCCACCGATTTCGACTTCAACCTGTGCGATGATTTGTTCGCCTGGATAATCAAGCCAACGGGCATACACACTTCCAGAACTTCCGGATCCGTTGTACTGGCCGCCCATTTGCTGATTGATCTCGGGGAGGGTGACTTGTAGATAGGTGCGGTAGGCGAGATCGCCGTTTCTGCTGATGGTGCAGGTGACCCGACGACCGTAATCGGCTTGTCCGTTGAATGTTTGTTCGATGGATTCAATGGCAAAGTTGGTGTAGCGGCGATAAGTGACTTTCCAAAAGGTGATTTGCGGATTACCGGTAAGGTAGACGTCTTGGGCGCCGTAGGCGACGAGTTGCATTAAACCTCCAGCCATTGTGCGTTAATAAAATAGTTGAAAGTGGTGTAAAAAAAATTTGGTTGTAAAATTTTATACTATGTCCCAAGAAAAAAAATTTGCGTTTCCGAACATTTTTGCTGTTCCGATTCAAGTTTTTTTTTCGGGTGAAGATTTTTTTCTGAAGAAAAAACACAAAAACAACAAACAACAAACCACAAATCACAAACCACAAACCACAAACCACAAACAGATATTTATGTCCCAAACATGGAGAAATCGTTGAGAACAGGAAGCGGTAATTCGGATTCTGGAATGCTATCATAGTTGGGAACTTTTTTGCATTCAAAGCTGGGTTCAGGACACCGTGCACATGCCGGACAAGGTGGACATTGATCATTTCCTCCTCCTCCTTTACCCCCACTCCCCCCCTTTTTCTTTCCCGAAGATTGCGAAGACGAGAAATCATTGCAAGCGGGACAAACTGGGGGAACTACTTCTGATTTTAGAATATACAAATCTTCTTGACCAGGTGGTATCATGTAAATGGGTACGCCAGGTGGAAGAGAATTATTGTAGGATTGATTTATGTTTTGAGATGGTTGCATCGGTGCCGGAGCGGTAGTGAAGTAGGATTGCTGGGATGAAGGTGGCGGGGGGTATGGTTGTTGAGATGTGGAAGATGCTGGAGTGTAAATGGTGATAATACCGTTGGATGATACTTTGATGACATAATAATTTCCATCGTTGTAAATAATTGCCGTGCTGGTATTATCCGTACTGGAGATAAACGTGCAATTGACAAGATCACTTGTGACAATATTATTGGAACTGTCGGGGCAGGTGAATACAGTGACACCAGTGCTACTTGTGATGGTAATGGTGGCGTAATTATTATAATTCGTCAAAGTCGCAGTGCTACCGTTTGGTCCTGTATAGGTCCCCATCATAGTGCCACTATTGTTATTAATGTTGTTGTTGTTCATGTTGTTGTTTCCATCGTAGGAGCTGTAGCTACTGTTTGGTGTCATATTGTATGTGTTATAAATTTCAATATCGATTTCAAGATTTGACCCATCGTATGTTTCTGTTCCTGAAGATGAAAAGGCTTCGTAATGTCCCATGTATGATGACTCCTTTTTGTATTGATTTAAGAAAAAAAGGATGACTAAGGCTGCAAGGAGGCAGATGGTTAAAATGGTATATGTCGATTTATGCAACATGAAAGTCATTTTTTTTTCTTTCTGTTTGTTTGTTTGTTTGTTTGTTTGTTTGTTTGTTTGTTTAATTGTTTGTTTGTTTTGTTTTTTTTTCCTGTTTCATTTAATTAACTTTTTTTTTCTTTCGTTTTGTTGTCCGTAAACAACTACGATGAATTATAAATGTCTTGCAGCTTTTAGAATCTGGAACGATTGTTAGAACCATTCTCGATTTTTTTCCAGAGAGTGGTTCTGTGCAACCTTTTTCAATTTCTTTTTTTTTGCGGCCATTATTTTTCCCGCCAAGTACGTGAGTTGAAGATTTGTCCTTCTTTACTCCTTTTTCTTTTTCTTTTTCTTTTTCTTCTTCTTCTTTTTTTTTCTCGTCAATGGTGCATCTAGCGCGAAAGTGTTCGTACCTTTCTCTCACGTCGCAAAAGGACAGGGTCGATTTTTTCCCTAACATTTTATTGACGATTTCATGAAGATCGTATACGAAACGTGAAAAGGTGTCTCTGTTTTCCATTCGCGCCATTGTCAAAGGGAGGGTTTTCAAGTTTTTGGCGAAATTGACACGACAATATTTGCAAGGGAGAACATATTCGAGACTTAACATAAAATTTCGATACTGTTTTTTCTGTTCGCAAGTGGGATGAATCGGGTAATTAAAACTCATGGTGTGTAAATAATGCCATAATCCGGGTCCCCAAACTTTGGTCAACATTCCGTTATTATCGTTGTACTGCTTTTTCGAAAAGACAGTTGTTGTAGATCCTTTTGTGTTCTGATGATTATTACTCCTTTTCCGAGTCTTCATATTTTGTAAACGTTGTGTCTTTTCGGCTTCTTATAATATGACGAAAAAAAAAGAAATGTTGTTTTTTTAAAAGACAATATTTTTATTGCAAGTGTTCAAAGTGGCGAGAGATGCATTCCACGTATTCATTTCTTCCAAATGCTTCGTGAGTAAGCGGTCGTCTTTAAACGGCATTTTTAAAGCTTTTTGAATCAGTTTTAACGTAATATTACGCGCCTGCTCGACAATGCATTCTTGGTAAATGTCTCGTTGGTTTGGAATATCCATACTCTGTGTCATCTCATCGTTTTCGTGAAGCAAACGATCCAAGTGCACTTCCAACTCCATATCCGCTCTCATTTCCGTCTCCATATCTTCTATATCATTATCTAATTCTTGTTGAATGGCTGACATGTCTTTGATATCATGATCTCCTCCCGCCCCCTCTTTTTTTCCATCTTTTTTCGCATCTTTTTTATCATCATGATTTCCATCTTTTTTTTTCGTGTTGTTTCCCACCAATCCCTCCACGACCTCAAGTTGGATATTCATGAATTTGGCGAAAATGACAATGACGAGAAAAATAAAGGCGACGAATCCAAAATGCAAAAAGAATGATTCCATCTGTTTTTGTTATCGTATCATTTTCTTTTTATTTCAGTAATTATTATTTTTCAATGATTACTATAGAGTTGAAACATTCCCCGATTTCGTCTCCACGCCATACAAGCGTTCATAACATTCTACTTTTAACGGCCAATAATGAAACCTTGATTCTGCGATTCCAAATTAATAGACATGACAAATTTCGGGACTTTTTGCAAAGGGCGAAACTGGAGGTGATCATGGCACTTGGGATTTTGAATAGTGAATGTGAAAACATTGACATATTTGATGATCTTCGCTCCGGTTATGACATGGCGTTATATGGCTCTGTCGAAAACAAACCAGGGTTAAGTATTGACGACGATATTATCTCGATAGCTGAGTATTACCGTCAACAAAACTCATGGCAGCTTGAAATGGTGGCATTTTACTTTCGATACATGACTTCATCTCAAAGGGATGAACGGAATCATTATTACAATAATAATATCGATTCAACATTATTCGTTTGTCCACCCTTACCAAGAACAATATCACCCACAACGCCACCAACAATAACACCACCAACAACAACGCCACCAATAACACCACCAACAACACCACCATCGCCGCCACCACTGCCAATACCACCAACAACAATCGCAGAGAATGAATCATTATTATGTGTTATTTGCATGGAAATGAATCGGCGTATTCTTTTAATGCCGTGTCGTCATTTGTGTATGTGCATTTCATGTTCTGATAATTGGACATCCAATTGTCCCATTTGTCGAACTCATATTCGTACAGTCGTCACTGTTTTTCTTTGACATATTTTTATGTCACCAAAGAGGAACACACAAAGGGAATAAAAAAAACAAACAAATTAAAAAGGAGAATGATACCACCGCTGATACACCAAACGTTTATTGGTTCGATATTACCGCTAGAAATTGGAAAAGTAATTTCATCAAATCAACAAATTTGTAAACATTCATCGCCTGCCCTCAATCCCCTCTTTCTATTTTACGACGACGCCAAATGTGATACCATCATTGCCAAATTTGGAGAGAGAATTCATACTGCCTATCGAGGTATTAATCCGCATTTAGGGGCCATGAAATCTGATTTCTTCCGATATTGCGTACTGTTTTTATTTGGGGGCATATACATGGACATCAAGACAAAACTATTGGTAAATCCGTTTGTTTTATTTCATGCAAAAAATGAAATGTGTATTTTAGATTTGAAGAGAAATAATTTAGAATCATGGCGGGGACAAAAGCCTACGTATGAACAATGGATGCTTATATTTTGTCCTCGTCACCCTTATTTAATGGAAATGATTATGCATATGGTTAGTTGTATTGAAGGGAAGATAATTCCTCCTGGTCTGGAAAACGCATCTACAAAGAAGAAGATTTTGCATATCACTGGTCCAGATGCTTTTACAAAGGTGCTGGATAATTTTGTGGTGCTGAAAAACAAGGGCGTGTCACTTCACAAATGCATAGATTTCAATTATTTTTTCAAATACAATGTTTTAGGTAATTACTACAAGCGTATTTACAAACCATATAATCGTCACCATTATGCAGACTATCAGAGCAGCGAATCTCTTTACATATTAATCAATTAAAAGAAAATGGTTTGTGGTAAAATGGATATTCTGGCTTTATTACGCAAAAGGGCGGAGATGTGGAAAAAGCGATGTTCACATTCCTCTTTCCCATTTGAGATTATAATTGGACCAGCAGCACGTATATTATCATCTATCCATTTTCTGGGAATGTAGTCGTACCTTGGTGTGCCATCGTAATTGCAGTTTTCAAATTTCCGGGTTCGGTAAATCGCAAAACCGTTAAAGGCGGATAAAACATACGTAAGATGATTTTTGCGACCTTTTTGTAGTTGTTTCACCAAACTACCTTTTGCCAAGTTGTGATTTTTGAATAGAAAACAATTAAGAAGGAAAGGATATGTCGAAAGGGCGTATATATCGTAATAACCATTGGGATGTTGGAATGATATCATATCCCAGTCATTTCGTGTCAAGCAGTTTCTTAGTAACTGCGTTTTCAAATTATACGAACATACATTATCACAATCCATCACAACGAAGAAGTCATAGGAGGAATATTCACTTCGAAATTTTTCAAGGACAAAATTCCTCCCCTTTGCAATACGATGTGTTCGATATGGAGACAAGGGTGATTCTTGGTTCACATAAAAGACGACTTTGGGATTTTTGTGTGCATATGTTTGGATCATTGGCAAGGTTTCATCCGATGAGGTATCATAGTAAAGAATGACGATATAATTTCCGTTAAATATTTCGCCTATTTTTTCAAAGTTTTCAAATATTTTAGGTAAGAACGGAGCACAGTTTCGAATCGTACAGAGTATTCCGCACCCAAACATTTATTTACTTATTTTTTTGGAACGACAAAAAAAAAAGATAATATAAAACAAAATTTATCTATATTCTTTATAATCACAAAATATATATATAAGAATATATATTATTGTTATATAAATGAAGAAAAGCAAAAATGACGATGTTGAATTCAGAAATTTTGTGTATGGGTCAACCAAAAAAAAATGCGGAGGTATTTCTCTCCCCTTTAGATCCCTTGTAACAAAGAACGAACATGTTAACGACAACAACGACAACGACAACGACAACAACAACAACAACAACAACAATATCAATATCAACATCAGCAACAGCGACAACGACAGCAGCATCAATGTCAAACCAGCTGGCATAAAATCTTCATCGAACGAAAAGGAAAAGATGGAACTTTTAGACTCCTTTTTAGAAAACGATAAAAATCGAAATTTAAAAGATAATTGGTCCAAGCTCGACAGATCAACAAAAAACATAAAAATCAATGATTTCATCACATTATATTCACAGACTCATCATCTTTCGTCTATAAACGAAGTCCAACTCGCCTGTTTTTTAAAAGATTGTCTCATCAATAAAAGATTGCACAGAATCAAAGATGTGGTCTATGACAAGAAGGAGGGTATCCTTTCTGATATTCCCGGCTTATATTTTAATGAGGATCATCAACAGTTTTATTTAAAACACAACATCACAACGACAAAGAAAACTTCAGTGAAATGTGAAAGCACTTTTAAAGATGAGAATATGTCGATTTAATCTACTATCTACGGCCGACAAAGGGATGAAATCTACGGAGGAATTGTTTCCATCGTGTAATCCTTATCGCGTGTTAATTCCCTCGAAGGCACTCCACCCCTTACCCATCCATCCGAAGCTACATTTTCGACACAATAGGAAGGATTTGTGACTCTAGACTGCAAGGATCCTATCAAAGGCGTGGCGTGATAGGCTGTATAGGATTTTTCTGACATTTTGGACACCGTCTTTTTATTTGTCAATTGTTCACCCTGTTGCAACTGTGATTCTAGCATGGGATCTACGGATCCTCTCCCTAAAAAGGGAATGGTGAGATAAGGACGTTGAAATAAATCTAATTTTGAACTGGGATGAGTTTGTTCGCTTCCGATGGTGAGTTTTGAATTTTCATCTACCAAGCAACCACCGTTTCCAACACTACTGACACCATTGTAAAAGACACATGGTTGCGAAGTTGCCAAAGTTATCGGCTTTTGCATTGTACAATCGTTCACATAATAATTCTGAAGCGTGTAATTACATGAGTTAATATTTTGTATCGATTCCTGGTCTAAATACGTAGAATCATTCCCAATTCGAGACATGTTGTCAAAGGTATATGACGATGAAATTGAAGCTGATGAAGATGACATTTTTGTTTTGTGGTTTTTTTTGTCTTTTTTTTAGAGTACTTGAAAAGAATATATCCGCTTTCCGTCAAAAGAATATATATATATAACAGACGTAGATATTTTTTCTTCTTTTTTTTAGTCTCCATTAATATAAAGTATGTCGTGGATTGCCGCGAAGTAAGGCACTTGGATCGCTCTCCTTTGCTGATATCATGCTGCCATACAACCAATTTGCAAAGGCTGACTGGTCATTATTGATGCGGGTATTGGCGGTTGAATAAAAATTCCTTTGACTCTGTTCGAAATCTAAATTATCGGCGACATTCCCAAATAATTTCTGCCTCGCATCTTTTATCGTTGGGTTAATATGCTGGATCAATGATTTCGTTTTTGCATCAATGTCATCATGGACGATATTATTGAAAGAGGGGGCGGCAGGCTTTCTCTTTGGGTCGGAAGATATGTCGGTGAGGAGAACATTCGCAAACGGATTTTTTTTGGATGGAGGAGTGAATTGTGTTTTTAGAAACTTGTCCTTTGTTTCTGGATTATCGATCATGACGACTGTTGGCTTATTAGTGATGACATCCATGTTCTCCAATCCCTCTTTGTTTTTCATAGTCCACTTGAAAAAAATGACAATGACGATTTCACCTAATATACCACCAAGTAAAACAGATGTTGGATTAAAGAACAACATTGCGAAAAGGGTGATGACAAAAACAAGGCGTGTGAGGGCATTCATTTTCTGCGAATATTGCATCTCTGGCAATGGCAAAAGCTGGGATACCTGATCGGGTGAATAAAGCACCGATGGATTTTGAGTCCAAAACATTTTTATTTTTTTTGGAAGTTTGTTTTTCTGTCATCACAAAATTAGTTATCGAAAAGAAACATATAAATATATATTTATTCTTTGTCATTATTCATCATCATTCATCATCATCATTCATCTTTCATCATTCATCTTTTCATCATTCTTCATTCTTCATTTACATCATAAATGAATCTCAAGATGCCTTGGGTGGAAAAATACCGTCCATCTGGATTCAAGGATGTGATACTTGATCCCAAAACAAAAATCATACTTGAAAATATTTTGACGACTCGTTATTTTCCCAATCTACTCCTTTTTGGACCTCCAGGGATTGGAAAAACGACGACGATTTTGACGATGATTCGTGAATGGAACGAGCAAATGGGGACTCAATCCAATAATTGCATACATCTGAATGCTTCGGATGATCGTGGCATTAATGTCATTCGAAACCAGATTGTTCAATTCGTTTCGTGTAAATCTCTTTTTCAAAACAGTTTGAAATTTATTATACTTGACGAAGTTGATTACATGACGCGTCCTGCTCAAGAAGCACTTTACCAATTGATCCAAAGTCGAGCATTCATGAAGTCTGATTCAATACGGTATTGTCTCATTTGTAACTATTTGAATCGCCTTGATAGTAATATATCATCTGAAATGATCAATATCCATTTTAAAGAACTACCACGTCAACATATTTCCGATTTTCTTGAAAACATTGCTGCGAAGGAAACACTATCCTTACCATTGGGGTTTGTCGATACACTCATTGCGACATACAAAACAGATATACGTAGTATGATAAATTGTATGCAAACCAATCAGAAGGAATTGCAGCAGCATCAAAAAATACCCTTGTTGATGAATGTGATGACGGATGATAATTATTCGTCATTTTTAAAGTCTTTGTTCGATAATAATAATAATAATAATAATAATAATATCGAAATATTCCAGTTGCACTGTTCGTTGCATAATATAGACGAGAAGTCAATGGTAACCAATATTTGTAAATTTGTTTTCCGAAATTACAAATCAATGATGCTGGATTCTTCGTTTATGGTATTTGTCGAAAACATCGTCCACAAAAGGGATAAAATTGCCAAACATTTATATACACGATTTTTTTTAGAAAAATTGTCTTGTTATATAAATAATCATGGAATTTTTCAATAATCAACATGGCGGATCTTCAAATAATTCGAATTCATCATCGAACTCATCATCGAACTCATCATCATCATCATCATCATCGTCGAATATCAGCATAATGGGTTTTTTCCGTTCAGTATTACGTTTTGATGAAGACACAAAGGGTGATTTGCTGAATATTACACAATTTAGTTTTTTGATGCTCCCTCTTTTTGCATTGTTACATTTAGGTTGCCGTAAGTATATTCCAGATGCCATTGATTCAAAGTCAAGTATGGAACTTTATGTCGAATTATGTTTGCAATCGCTATTCATATTCTTTGTCATATTTTATGCAGTGCGAGTCGTGCGCTATTTTCCGCCATTCAGTGGTCATGCATATCCCGATATTTATATAGTGAATATGATTCCACCCCTTTTGATATTGTTATTATGCCTAGATCCAAAATTTCGAGACAAGGTTACTTTACTGTGGGAAAGAATAGTGGATGCATGGGAAGGACGTCAACAACAGGCCAAAAAAAGGAAGACATCATCCTCTTCACCTTCATCTTCTGCACCTTCATCCTCATCATCCTCATCATCATCCTCATCATCTTTATTGGACTACGCGGATGGGACAACCTCTTTATCATCTTTGGGGCAACACCAACAACCTTCTGTCAATTATAGCAAGAATAATAATAATAATAATAATAATAACAATTATCAAGACGAAGGGTTTGTGCCAATGGCAGCTAATGAAGCGCTAGGTGGAAGTTTTGCGAATGCATTTTAATCATATTGTTGGTAATTTTTTTTTTAATATTTGGAATGTTGTAAAAAAGGAATTAATTAATTTTTACCGAAAAAATGACGCGAAGATTTCTAAAAACCAAAAGTTTCCCTTCACCAGCATCATTATCGAGATCAGCATCGTCGAAGTTACCGAAATTAGCATCGTCGAAGTTACCGAAATTAGCATCGTCGAAGTTACCGAAATTAGCATCGTCGAAAATATCATCGTCAAAGTTATCGAGATCAGCAGCATCGTCGAAGTTATCGTCAAAGTTACCGAGATCAGCATCTTCAAAGTTATCGTCATTATCATCAAAGTTATCAAAGAAATCGAGAAAGAGAATTAACCGTAGACGAAAAACTGTTCGGAAAATGGTTGGTGGAGCAATAGCTTATAAAAAAAAAAATGCGGATGATCAATGGGTAGCTGCTAACGAAGGAGAAGATGGTATCGAGCAGTATGATGATGCCACGGAAAATATGGATGGTACTCCTATTGCTCCTGCTGTTGAACCTGATGATGATGAGGATGATGATGAGGATGAAGGTGATGAAGGGTATGAAAGTGCTGAGGAGGAGGACGAGGAGAAGAAAGGTGGTGTCAAAAAAAAGACTGCTGTTGCTGCTGAACCTGTTGCTGATGCTGATGCTACTGTTGTTACTAAAGCTCGTTCTGGTGATGATGGTGATGGTGATCATCACGAAATGGGGGGGACTGCTGTTGCTGATGCCACGGATGAAGGGAGAGAGGAAGTGGTTACTCCTGATGATGAACCTGAACCTCTTGCTAAACCTGTTGTTACGCCTCAGTCGACTCAGCCTTTGTCCATAAAACCCTATGGGGGAGGGGGTGAAGAGGATGAAAGTGGTGGGGGAGGGGGTGAAGAGGATGAAAGTGGTGGGGGAGGGGGTAGTAGTGATGGTGATGGTGATGGTAATGGTAAGGATGAAAGTCTTAAAGAAAGTGGTGATGGGGAAAGGGGTAGTGGTAGTGGTAATTTGTCGGACTTTCATTTTGCCAAAGTTATGGAGAATCTTCATGATCAGTATAGCCCCAACGATGACAATGGCGTTTATAGGAATTCGAACGGCATTCATGATGGGGATGGTGGTGGTGGGAGGAAAAGTACTTTAGATTTGGCGCTTAGTTCTACTAACAGTAGCAGCGATGGTGGTCAAAATCAACAAACCAAAATCGGCGATAATGGTTATGAGACTCCTGATGGGTATGGGACGCCGGCAATGGCGGTGAGTTCTCATAACAGGAATCAACATAATGACAGTGATATGGATGGCGAAAGCGGCGATGGTAATGGCATTCATGATGTGAATGGGAATGATAATAATGGCAGTGCTGATGGGAGTAGTCAGATGGTGTTTAGTGGTGATATGAGCGGCGATAATACTGATCAGTTTAACCAAAAGATACAAAGTCAACTATTGGAAGTTGAACATACAATGAATGCTTGTTTAGACAAAGTTGATAAACTTAATGCTTCGATTGAAGCCAAAAGAAGGGAGATACAGGGTGAGGGCAGCAATGATTCAATGTTTACAAGGGCTTACAAACGATTCGCAGGAAATACCAGGAAGGAACCACAACAAGGTCTCGGAGCAGTAAGAAACACCAGGAAGGCACCACTTCCAAATTCTGCACAAATTAACGCAGAGTCAGAAGACAGTCCACAATCAAATTCTCAAGGTCTCGCAGCGGCAGCTTCACCAGCACAATCAAACCAACCACAAAAAAGCCGCCTCTTTGAATCTTGGCGGAGGAATAATACCCCATCAACAAACAATACTGATTCAGATGAATTCACTGGAGTAAACCCTTTGAACCCTCCCGAACAAAATTCAGCTTCTACCCCAAAAACTACAGAAAAACCAGGTTTTTTCAAAACAATTGGATCCTATATTGGTTTTAGTAGTCCCACGTCTGGAGATCAGACCGCACGCACAGCAAGCCAAGCCGATACAAACCCAGAAGGAGCAGCAGCAATCCCATCAGACACATCAGACGCAACCGTTATAAACCCAATGCAATCAAACGCAAACAAACCAGGAGCAGCAGCAGCAATCCCATCAGACAAATCAGACGCAACCGTTATAAACCCAATGCAATCAAACGCAAACAAACCAGGAGCAGCAGCAGCAATCCCATCAGACACATCAGACGCAACCGTTTTCAACCCAATGCAATCAAACGAAAAAAAACTATAAATCCTCAATATTTATACAACTTGATCTCTCATTTTTTTCCACCCCTTTAAAATAAACCAAACATTCAAAACATTTTCAACAAAAAAAAATTATGACAAACACCCCTTACACCCAAAACGGAGGAGTCAGTATAAAGGGTAGACGATATAAAGTCACAAACGGAAATCGCGCTCAAGTTTGGCACGGAACCGCATTCAAGACACGTGGTGGATTAACAAAAACAAATCTTATGCAGAATCACAAAGGGAGAATTGTCTCACGCAAGAAACATTTTACCGCAAAGAGGGAGAAACGTCTTGAAAAGGCAGGCTACAAAACAAAAAAAGGTGTGTTCCAATTATCCCGTCGCAATACCTAAAAACAAAAATTAGATAGGTGGTGTTCCAATTATCCTCGTCGCGTTACCGAAAACAAAAATACCTAAAAACAAAAATACCTAAAAACAAAAATTAGATAGGTGGTGTTCCAATTATCCTCGTCGCGTTACCGAAAACAAAAATGCCTAAAACAAAAATTAGATAGGTGGTGTTCCAATTATCCTCGTCGCGTTACCGAAAACAAAAATACCTAAAACCAAACAATAGATAGGTGGTGTTCCAATTATCCTCGTCGCGTTACCGAAAACAAAAATACCTAAAACCAAACAATAGATAGGTGGTGTTCCAATTATCCCGTCGCGTTCAATAATAATCTTCGTAGAAAAATATTAATAATAATGGATAACAAATATTTCGAGCAATATTTCGTCAATTTAAAAAATGTTTTAAAAAGGCTTGGCAACTTTGAAGCATCTGCCAGTCATGACGATTTTCAATTACTAGAAGAAATTTATTCAAACGGTGCAGTCTTCGGCAACGACATTGCTTGCATTTAAGAAGACGCAAAGTGAAAGGGTTAAACACCTTATGAATCAAATCTATGACGCAGAAGGAAATACTCGGGACATTGGGAATACACATAGAAATCTTAAATCAAGTTTGCACGCAATTACGTTATCTTAACGATTTTTTAATGCTTTTGTCAACCCCCCCGATTGACCCTCCACTTTCCCCAAAAACATTATCTTTGGTGCTGAATAAAGATTACCATTATTGCCCGTGCTTGTCTTCAACACCCTGGAATATCGCACAGCATTCAAAAATCTCTGTGTTTGAGTTACGGATTGATTGTTGAAATCGGTGCTACTATTCCGCAATTTAAAACTGCTCGTGTTTTGACCCAAGCGATCTTTTTTACTCTTAACTTTCACTTCTACAATTTTCACCTGTTCCGCACATTGAGTGCGTTGATTGCAAGGGTGGGTTTTAAAATATGGTTGTGAAGTTAACATTCGTAATTTTTGCTTTATTGTTTCATGTGACGAGAAAAAGATTGCGAGAAAAAACGACAAAGATAAATAATATTGCTTGCATACATTCAACGGTTAACGGAAAAAAAAATGCACACACCCATGCATCATAATAAATATCTCCGAGCTTTTGTCATCGGATCGTCTTCATTTGTCATTCTCCCTTATTTTTATGCAGTCGCGCATTTCAAAAGGGGTGAAAAAAATTATACCTATGTTGATTACACATTTATTGCCCCTTTGGTTCTTGGATGTATAAATGTTGTGTCACTCTTTTGCGCCGAAAACTTACATCTTCATCTTCAGTATCGATTTTTGCTTACCAGTTTTATCGCACCAACTTTGGTAATCATGTTTGCAATGTTTACCAAATGTTATAATTATGCAACATGGAAGGAATGGTCAGGGTATATGGTGAAAATTTATGTACTCTACTTTTTCATTTGGAACATTATCGTCTTTAACCTTGACAAGTATGTCTAACAATAATTTAAAAAAAAACAAGAATATAATATAACATAACATAACATAACATAACATAACATAACATCAAACGAAAAAAAACCAAAATATTTTAAAAATGTTCAATAGTCCGAATCCTGTCATTATGCTTCAGACTTATAACAATGTGAAATGGAAACCACCCTCGCCATCCCCCTTTGCTTATAAAAGGGGTTATACGTCGGGTAACCAACGTCCTGTGACGAATAATGACTTGACGTTAAACACATATTATCGACATGGATTGCCCCGCCCTTTGAAATGGCAATTTCGTAAAGCTTCAAATCCTAATTATGATAATGAGAGCGATCCGAATATTCCTGCATCAAGGCAAAGCCATTCGCAACGCAATCAGCAACTTTTGAGTGAAATGATAGACCAACCTGGACGATTTAGCGTTGTGGATATGTCACGTGAAGTTGACGCGGATACCGCCATATTTGTAGAAAGCAGTGCACACAAATCACCTTACTTGTCTGAAACGCCGCGTGGTAATTGTTGTGCAAGTACGTCCTTATGTTGTAATAAAGAACGCAATGCGCGAAGGAGAGTCATGCCTGCATCGACGATCTTGAAAAAAAATTACTTCACTACCCTCGAAAGTTATAGACAGAATAGATGCATGACATATGATCAAAAGATATTTAATTTTTATACGGATATTAATATTACCGATACAAATAAACCCGGAGCTCCCGGAACAAGTTCGACTGAATATGTCGGCAAATGTTATCCGATGATGTGCAATGATGGAAAGGGGGGGTGTCCGATTGTTGTTTATAAACCAAGCAATTACAAATATGCGAAGCAAGGTGGCGTGAGCAGTGCATTGCGCACTTACGATTTAGCGGTCACGACCACAAAGGCTGCCGGGTTTTTCCAGGCTGCGGCGATGAATGGCAATACACAAAATTTCCCCTACGTTTTAAAAAACAATTTGAAAGAAAAGGGATGATTTATTTTTTTTTGAAACAAAAAAAAAAGATTCGAAATCCTAATTTGCCCTTCGAGTAAACTTTTGCGCCTTTAACGTTTGTACTATATCGTTATAAGCTTGGTTAAACTTTTCAAGAAGCGTTGTATTCATTGTCATTATGTTTTTTAATGATGATGATGATGATGATGATGATGATGATGGTGATGGTAATGGTGATGGTGATGATGAAGATGATAATGGTGATGATAATGGTGATAATGGTGATGAAGATGGTGATGGTGATGGTAATGGTGATGATGAAGATGAAGATGAAGATGATAATGGTGATGATGATGGTAATGGTGATGATGATGGTGATGGTAATGGTGATGATGATGGTGATGGTGACAATTCCGATTCGGCATCTAAAAGAAGCCTTAACTGTTTCCTCGCTTTTGCAATCGCCTTTTCAAGTTTTTTTTTAAAGATGTTAATATTCTTTTTCGACTCTTCAGATTTCACCATGAAATGCACACTATCTTCAAAAACTGTTTCGTTATTATCATCTGTGTCAATATCACTATCATCACTATCATCATCATCATCATCATCATCATCATATTCACTAAAGAAATCATGATCTGCCGGAACGGTAGCCCTAATGTTGACTAGGTTTTCCCTTGCTCTCGCAATTTCCTTTGCGATAAAGCTGAATAGATCTAATAATCTCTCCATCTTCCTATGAGGCTTTTCGGAATCGTCCCTTCTTGTCAAATTTAATGATGATGATGATGATGATGATGAAGATAGAGTTTGAGATTTTAAATGAGTTTTTATAAGCGATATTGAATTTTCAAATTTGGCTAGAATGTCTTTGTTCAAATTTTTGATTCGCGTCAACATACTATTATCTTTCTGTTCCTGCTCTTTTATCGAACTAGATGTATATTTGAACTGACTACTAGCATTATTAAACACATTACCTAGAGCATTCGTTACATTGTAAATTGAGTTTTTCACACCTTGTAGAGAATCGTCCCCATCTTGTTGACAACCTTTTGGGCAAGATTGTCCATTTCCTTGTTTACCACCTCCTACTCCTTTCAGTTGTGTAACACCTCCGTTTCCGTCCATTGATGTTTGATTATCAGGGGATGTGAATTTGAAACCGGGAGAAAACGTTACATTACCACCTACACCTACAGCTTGTCTTTGACTATTACTTTCGTTTCCTTGTAATACCGGGGGTACTTTTCGAAATTGATTTTGTATACGATGTCTTATGTCAAAGGGACCAACAATATTAACGGCGTCACTTGGCCCTACTGCTTGCCGCAATTGAAGTCCGGTTTCACGCGTGGGTTTATTACTGATCATATAAGAAATGTTCTGACGGATTTGTTGTTATTTTTTTTTAAAAAAAAACTATTACAATATTTTGCGTCAATTGTTTACGCTTTATGTACGGCTTTGTTACGGTTTATACAACAAAATATTATTTTCTATACGAGTAGTCGGGAATTCTTCATTTCCAAAAATATCTTGCAACAAGCTCCACTCAAAGAGACCGCCAGTATACACGAGCACTTTTTTAAAACCAAGTTTTTCAATGTCATGACGCTTTTTAAGAGCAGACTCATCCAAACAATTTTTCCCATAAACTATTATGAGTACATTGCTTTGAGCATTCGTATCCAGGATATCATTCATCACCTTTTCTTCCGTATTCCCATCCAACGTGTTTTTTATTAAATAATCTTGACTATTCAAAGGGAGGGTGTTTATTAAGATTGTTCTGCATGATGAGGAACTATCTTGCCACATATTTTGAATATCTTCGAAACGTGCATGGGTTTTCACACACGATGATGATGATGATGATGATGATATCAACTCAGAAAGTGATAATGAAAACATTTTGTTTTTTTTTATTATTTATAAGCTGAAATGTTTGAATTCTTGGCCGTCAACGAATACATATCCACTTTGGGTTACAAAGTGAATTGCATTGTTTGGCAAACAAACAAGCCCTAAAATTTCATTCTTTGAAAATATTTCAAAATCCGTCGACAAAATATTCTTGTCAAAAACATGCATTTGCATGTTCAACTCCGATGAATCGGATAAAACTTGCCTCTCAGTCCAATCTGTTAATATTATATCATCATCATCATCATCATCATCATTATCATCATCTCCTAAATAAATATAGCCCGAAGAGGTAACAAAACAATATAGCAAAAGGGGTGGAGGGGTTGTTTTCATTTTTTTACCACATACGTCATTATATTCTCTCACTATCATCCATCTCCCTTTCCCTCCCACTTCCCCATTTCCCCCTTCTTTTGGCAAAAACACAGGATGAGAGCCACTGACCCAACAACCCGTACACATCTCAAACATCGTGTCTTCAAACAAACCGTTTAAAATTAACACCGCTTCCACCTTGCCAGACTTACCTAGCACATCTCCTGGCTGGATATTATCGACTCTTTTCCCGCCTATACAACTGTCACCTGAGAAGCAATGCGCAATATGTGGTTTCGATGGCGCTTTGGGCAATTGTAGATTTAATGACATGTGCATATCTTGGACAAGGAAATCTAAAATGAGTCCCATTGGGATCGCTATGGATACATAAATCACAGTTAATATTCCAGCCAAAATTTCCATAAAGGGTATGAACCAAAGAGCGGTAACGACAACGCCAAGATAAACCAATATATGTAAAATGGCTTGTGCCATGCTTTCCAAGGCGGATTGTAATGTATCGATAACGGCTTCTGCAAAAAACATCCCTGCTGCGAGAATACCAACTTGTTTTGCCATCATGTCTTTGAAAGTAATAATCATTTGCTGAATTGGGATGACAATATTCATCATCTTACCGAATATTTCTTCGATAATCGCAGTAAGTCTTTCGCGAATTTTGTGAAGCATTATGCGGATATTTTGAATCGCGGTTTCGATATCTTGGAAAATGGTGTGCACCATACTGATCATATATTCAAATGGTTGTTTCATGGCATTGAACAAACTCGAAAGCATTTGTTGGAAACAATAATGCATATTTTTTGTGGTATATTCAGTTACAGTGTCTGTGTTTCCATTAACACCGGCATTTACATAACCTGCGATCGGGATGATGTAAGGTTTACACCTTTGCACTACCCAGTCATTCCGTATATTGCTAAGATTAGACATGACATAAAAGTACATAATTAAGACAATAAAGGCAAAAGTGAGAAGCACAAAGAGGAAGACGGAACCAAAATATAGATCGATGTAACCTAGATTGTCGTAGAGTTTATTGATCACCTTTTGAGACTGCTCAATGGTTGGTTGAAGCATTATTATTGAATGTGTCTGTCTATGCGATAAAATACTTAACTTTTATTTGCACACTTTGTTTATATCACAAAAAAAATGGACTTTGTTAATGATCTCGAAACCAATTGTGCATCCTACCTGAAGGCGTGTTCATCTTCATATTCATCTTCATCTTCATCTTCATCTTGTTCCTTATCATCATCATCATCATCATCCAAGAAAATTAGGGATGAGTTCAAACTTCCAATTTGGTACAATGCAGGAAAGAAACAAGTGGACGAGTCTTTGATCACAAATCTTGAACTGATCAATCGAGTGGAAGACATGAAAAAGTCTGGCAATAATGTTGATAATGATAATAATGATAATAATCTTGATGATCATACTAATCTTGATGATGATAATGATTTTGCAAAGACCATTTACCAAAAGGTCTTCTGTCCAAAAACCACATGGGGAAATGATGTATTGACAGAACTAGGCACAATGTATACTGAAGATATCGACTTTTTGAAAGATACACAAGAACTGATCCAGACCCCTCTTTTTGATACGCACCAAGTTGATCATGATCAAAAGAAGGTGGATAGTATATGTGACATTTGGAAGGACATAAAGAACAATCCTAATTTTTTGTACACATTTCATTACATGGATTTCCCGATGTTAAATTTTTTAAACGAATCGGAAACTTTTTTACTCGTCAGTAGTCTGTATCACCTTTCGTCTCCCATCATTTCTCTCCTTGTTCCCGTCATTGTTCTTGTTTTACCCTTCTTCATCATTCTCCAAATGGGAGAAGACGTATCCCTAACCTTTTCAGAATATTTGAATATTTTATTTCAAGTCATCGAAAATCATGCAATTGGCAAACTATTCACGCAATTTCATGCTGTTAATTTGGACGAAAAGATCTATTTGTTGATTTCTGTTTTTTTCTATTTTTTCTCCTTTTATCAAAACATTCTGTTGTGTTTGTCATTCCACTCCACTTTACAAAAGGTGCATGAATATATTGCGACATTGGCAACTTATTTAGAAGCATGTGAAACTAAAATGAGGGCGTATTTAGATTTGTTTGTCAACGATACAATCATGCTTACTTATAAACCATTTAACCTTGTGTTGAAAGGAAAATTGCTTGACATACAACATTTTCGTCTTCAATTACAGTGTATATCTGCGTATTGTTTTTCCACGAAGAAAATTGGCGAACTGGGGAATATCTTGAAGTTATTTTATATGATTTATGATGACCCACGTGTAGAAAATATGTTTTTGTTCACCTTTGGATTCAATGGTTTTCTCGAGCTTTTTTCCAGCATTCGTCAAAGGGTGATAGATGGGAAAATGGAGTTTGTCTCATCCTTTTTCAAGAAAGATGAGAATGAAAAAGTAGTAGCCACAAATCTTACAGATATGTTTTATCCTGGCATCATTGATGATAAATACGTGGTCAAAAATAATTTGGACCTTGAGAAGAATATTATCCTAACGGGTCCAAACGCATCTGGCAAAACGACTTTGTTAAAAGCGGGTATGATAAATATGTTGTTGGCGCAACAGATAGGTTGTGGTTGTTTTGGGAAGGGTAGCAATCTGAAAGTTGTGACTGATTTTCATTGTTACTTGAACATTATTGACAATATGGGAAGAGATAGTTTATTTCAGTCGGAGAGTAAACGATGCAAATCAATAATTACAAAGGTGAAGATGGGTGAAAACGAAATATATAAGAATCATTTTTGCATCTTTGATGAAATCTTTTCGGGCACCAATCCAAATGAAGCCGTCAAATGCGCATATGGGTTTTTGACTTATTTGACAAAATTTGATTCTGTGAAATTCATGTTAACTACACATTACATGGACATTTGTAAAAAAGTGGAAGACAGTGGAACAACGGATATTTTAAATTATCGTATGAATGTCTTGCGATCAGTAGAATCAGACGATTTGAAAAAGGATGTACAAGCAGAAGTTTTGGAATATACGTACGGACTGGAGAAAGGGGTGAATCCAGTGGATGGTGGTGTCGCTATTTTGCGACAATTGGACTATCCCGCAGACATAATGGAGATTATAGCTTCACTTTAAAAAAGGATTCGTTAAAAGAAGTGACTTAAAATAAATTGTTGATGTCAAATAAAAAAAAAATATTTGTAGAAAAATAAACATCAAACAAAAGAACATCAAAAAAAATGAGTATTTTTGTACACGTTGCCATATTATTACTGCTCATTAGCATCATATCCATCTACACTTTTTTCGTGACCAAAATAAATGATCAGACGAACAAAATGAACTCAATCATTGGATTGTTGACAACAATGACGCACGAAGTCAATTTTTTGCGTAACAAAGTGCAAGAAATTGCAATGAGTCAAACAGTCACCGAAAATATTGAAACAAAGGTTGTTATTGTTGATGTTTCAGACGGCGAAGAATGTGATGATGATGATGATGATGATGATGATATTGATATTGATATTGATATTGATATTGATGATGATGATGATATTCATGAGAAGAATTTAATTGATATAGATGATGTTACTGATAATCTTGAGATTGCAAATGTATTTACTGAAATAAATGATTTCACACATGATACTGTGATGGTATTAAAGTCTGAAGGTAAATTGGAATACGATATGCATGATGATGATGATGATGATAAGGAAGATGGGCAAGATGGGCAAGATGGGGTACGTATTATGATGATGAGTAAAATGTTAACAGGTGATGATATTATGTTTTCAAAAGATATCATGGGAATGGCAAATTCATTACTGTTCCATCAATTCGGAGGCAAGTTTGAATTACCGACATCATCATCATCATTGTCAAGTAAAAGTCACGATATTGAATTATTAGATAATCAGAATGATGACAATGACAATGACAATGACAATGACAATGACAATGACAATATGATTGAAATAATCAATAATGCCAAAGAGGTTGAAAATTTAACATTATTATCTTCATCTTCAACGTTATCATCTTCATTATTATCGACACCACCTCCCACATCATCAACCACTTTATTTTTACCAGTGTATTCAAAAACATATTATAATAAGCAAACAATTCAAAAACTTAGAGAACTTGCCATTCAACGATCTATTTTAAATACTGAAAATATGAAGAAGCAGGACATTATTGCCGCCCTCTTGACAGAACCAGCCGCAACCACAACAGCCGCCTGTGATAGCCAATAATAGTCTCTCTTACGTCTTAACTCTTTTTTCAGCTTATTAAAAGAATAAATAATAATAAATAATAATAATAATAATAATAATAAATTTTATAAACATTATAAATATACATTGAAACAATGAATAATCAGAATCCTTCTTGGTATAACTTTTCCGCAAGTCATAATGCCAATCAGGGTTTCCCAGCAATTATGTCAGATGGGCGAATATATGCTTCATATCAACCCGATGCTGTCGTGAATCAGTATATCATAAACAAAGAGGGCATTACGTCAAATTTTCAATATCGGAAATTCCTGCAACGAAATGCAAATACTATTATGAAAGAGAATACAATGGAAGCCTCAAACGAAACAGGAACGGTGCCATTTCGTGTTGGTGCTTATAATAACTTTAATGATGAACATGGGAACATGTATTCTCCCAATACGCCGTTCATGTACTCTTCCGTCATGAATACAAAGAGTCCTAACTACATAAATGTGAATGACAGCGTCATGAAAGCCCGCTATCTAACAAGGGAACAACAACAGGCACGAATGCGGGCACCTATTGTCAGTATTCCCAACTAAAAGGATGGGTTTTGGACTAAAAGGGTGAATTATGTAAACTCGATGAAATCTTTATCGTCAGCAGATGTTTCATCTTCCTCTTGTATCCAAAGCGGGACACGCTGGATCTGCGGCTTATCAAACCAGTATTCTGCATCTTCATCCTCCTCTTCCACTTCCACATCTACTAAAGTAGTATTCTCATCAGAAGGATGATGGATCACCCTTTTGCGTTTCTTTGGTTGTTCTAATTTCATCGCCTTTTTCGCCGCTTTTTCAACTATTTTTTTCTGTGCTGCCATTTCTTTCCGAAGTGCTTTTATTTCCTGCTTCTCTCTCTTTTTTTTCTCCTTTTTCGCACGGATCATGTCATATTTTTCTTGACTTGATATTTTGCAGCGTTTCTCTCCCCCCTTTGTATTAATAATATTATTTATCATGAAATAAATTTGCCAAAAATAACAAAAAAAATAAAAAAATGATGCAAAACAAAGAATAGACAGAAAAAAAAATGGAAACAACACGTAACAAACTTCCTATGCATATTGAATCCTTCTTTCAGAATTTAAGAGCTTACATTGGTGTTCCGCTTTACTACTACGGCAGCGTTCAACGTCCTGATTTTTTACCTTCAAAGAGCGATATTGACGTTGATATTTTCAGCAATAATATAAAATCAATGGTTACAAAATTGCATCACTATCTTAATCGACCACTATCGAAATTTCATAAAACAGTGATGTACATGGACAAAAGGGTGATAACTGGCATAAAAGTTTTTTATAAAAACATTGATAATGTAGGTGCTGATGAAGATGATAATGATGATAAACTTGATAAGTCTAGACAATCATTTTCTGCTGAATTTTCTATTTTCAATCTAAATGACAAGGATAGCATTTTAAAGCACCATATTCGCAAATTCGATCTCCCATATCATATAACACTTATGTTAATGGGAATCAAATTGTTTTATTATCAATTCGGAATTTTAAATAAAAAGCAATACAAAAGTTTTAAGAATATTATTTTATCAACATTTATAGGAATTGATCCCATCCCCTTTGTAACTATAAAGCAACTGAAATGATGATGAAATCATTTTTTTTTAATTTGAAATGACAACAAAATTAGTAAAAATCTCTGAAGAAGAATGGGTTTCAATTGAATCGCCATTACCGATCCACGAAAAGCATATTTTGCAGAATTTGATTCGTGGTTATCAAAATCCTGATCTAGAAATATGTGGATATGAATCTTTGCTCTCTTTTTTAAAACTACAAGATCTTGAGGATGATGAAAATTTGCATAGTTACTTATTTGACCTTTTTTTTAAAAAGCATCAACAGCAACAACATCAGCAGCAACATCAGCAGCAACATCAGCAACAACATCAGCAACAACATCAGCAACAACATCAGCAACCTTATCCGCAACAAACAAAAAAACAAAAACCTTTGAAAAAGGGGACAAAAATTCGAATTGACAATAGTTTATTCATGGTTCAATCTTCTAGCGAAATACGTTCCAATATTTTCGAATTTGTCATTCTCGATCTCTCGATGTCATTATCATCATCATCATCATCATCATCCTTTGATCTCGATTGGTGGCAAAAATATTACGCTTTTACTCAGCTAATAGTTTTACAGGTGCCCAATGTCAACAAAGTTTTAATGGAAATCGTTGCGAACAATCGGTATGAAGACGATAATGATAAATATATCAAAGAAATTCTCCGTCACGCAAACGAGATATTCGAATGCAATCCATATCTGAAAGCACAGAGACAACGTAAATTCCAACTTTATTCGCATCAAAAAGACATGTTTCGCATTTTTAATAATGAACAACACAAAACAAACCCGCATTTGGTTTTCTACCTAGCACCCACTGGTACCGGTAAAACATTAACGCCGATTGCATTGTCCGAAACAAAAAGGGTTATTTTTATTTGTGCAGCAAGACATGTTTCGCTCGCCTTTGCCCGAAGTGCTGTTTCCGTTGGCAAAAAGATAGGCTTTGCTTTTGGCTGCGGTTGCGCCGAAGACATACGCCTTCATCACTTTGCAGCAACTGATTTCACCGTGAACAAGAAAACAGGAGGAATTTTTAAAGTCGACAACAGCAATGGACAAAAAGTTGAAATCATGATCAGCGATTTGGAATCCTACGAGTACGCAATGCTGTACATGCAAGCTTTTTTCCATACCGATGATATTCTCTTGTATTGGGACGAACCTACAATCAGTTTGGACTCTGTCAACCATCATCGCATGCATGATTTAATTCGAAATGTATGGCGCACAAATAACCTCCATCATATCGTTCTCTGCTCAGCTACATTACCACAAGCCAAGGACTTACATTGTGACAATATTATCTACATCAACAGCGATGATTACAAACGTTCGATTCCTGTATTTGATAAAGAAGGGAGATCCGTTTCACCCCATATGTTTTTGAAATTGGCATCTGAAAAGGAGAATCGGTTTGTTCAATTCGTAAAGGCATTGGAAGCATGTAACGAACAGAAATCTTTGCTTCGTTATATCGCCTTGGAGGCCATTTACGAAGTGTTTGCCATATTTGGAAATGACGAGTTGGCAACATTCCATCAGTCCGTTTTTGGCACCAAATTTAAAATTGGTGACATGAAATCATCCTTTCCCATAAAATGGATGTATCTGGAATTATTTCGAAACGAAGAGATGTTGCAACGTGTGTTGATTCATTTGTCTGCAGGACAATTACAAAAGAGCGTGGGTGTTTTGTTGACGACGGTGGATGCGTATACGCTAACAGACGGACCAACTCTTTTTTTGACGTGTGACATATTGCGAATCGCAAAATTCCTTTTAAAAGAGGCGAATATACCAGAGGCAGCCTTGCGTGATTTGTTAGGAAAGATTGATGCAGCAACGACATTACAAGAAGCTCTGAAAGTGAAGGAAGACAAATTAGAATCATCATTTTCATCTTCATCTTCATCATCATCATCATCATCAAAAGAAGAGACGAAAACGCCAAAGACGACAAAGACGGATAAGAAAGATCGAAAGGATGACACATTGGAAACAAGAGGCACCGTCCTTCGACTTCGCGACGAAATTGAAATGCTAAAATTAAATGTTCCCAAAATCGAAATGAATGAAGTCTACATTCCAAACAAGCCTTTGCATCATAAAAAGTTTAGAGGAGAAAAGTTTCAAGCAGATAAGAAACCATTCTGTTGTTCAATCGATGAACAGACGGTGAAGGACATTATGAAATTGGACCATGTCGACAATATTTGGAAACTGCTACTTTTGATGGGCATTGGTGTATTCTCGAAAAATGATCGGCGGTACTTGGAGATAATGAAACGACTTGCGACAAAACAACAGTTATACTTAATTTTGGCAGATACGGACTATATATACGGCACAAATTTTCAGTTTTGTCATGGTTACATTGCCAAGGATTTGACAGATACGTTGACACATGAAAAAATGATTCAATGTTTAGGGCGAATCGGGCGTGCAAATATGACCGAAGAATATTCGGTACGATTGCGTGATGATAAGCAGGCAATGAATTTATTTCGTGTGAATGAAAAGATTGAAAACGTAGAGGCGACGAACATGAATGCTTTATTTTTTAGTTAATTTAATTAAAGTTTACGCCTCCTCGATGACATTCCCATAGCTCTTCTTCGTTCCTGATTTTGGAAGCATTCACAAAATTTGTTGTAGATCCCCCCCCCGCTTTCTCCTCCTCCCCCTCCTCCTCAACGCCTAGAATTTTTTTCCAATGATTGTATTTCGCAAACCAATCGTCATTCACACTTTGATCAAAGGGGTGGTGTAAATGGTCACAGAAAGCCCGATACGACTGAAAAAACAAGATAATGGGTTCGCAGTATGGGTCTCCTTCTCCAGTTGCCAGAGCTATCTTGTAATACATATGCTCGAAATTTGTATTCATTCGAACGGTCGTGTCATGGTAACCGGTGATTGCGTCGCGTACAAATGATCCAGGACTAAGGATGGGTCCTTGATACACTCGAATGGTTTCAAACATTCGTGTTGATAATGAATAACGTTGCAGATAAAATGATCGACATTGAAAATCGCTTTTTTTTTTCCAAATCACCTTGTTGTTGTTTTTTCGAATTGACATATTTTTGGCGGTATTTGTTTACGTGCCCAAAAAATAATGATTTTTACTTTTATTTGCCAAATGATTGATTTTGTGATTGATTTTGTAAATTTATATGACGATGCATTTGATTCTTTATCTCTTGATTCTCCCGTAACAATTGATGAATACGTACATTCGCTTCTGATAATTTACGTTCGTACATGCCAGCCACTTCCAATCCACACATTTCTGACAATTTTTTGTCCATCGATGTTTTCATATCGAGTTGTTGTTTTTCCCTCTTTGCTTTCATCTCTTCCAATTGTGTAAGGACATCCGGTTTATTCGCCACATCACCTGCGCGATAAGCAGATAATAAGACATCTATATCTTGCATGAAAAACTTCTTCGCCCTTTCCGAAGACACAAAGTCTTCCACCTTCCAATTTGACAAATTGACAAATGCATTCGAGGATTCTAATAAGAGTTTCTTGTCAAAAGAGTTTTGCACATGAGAAAACACTAAAATCGTTTGCAAAGGATCCAACTGAACAAAGGGGATTGTGTAATTTTTTAAAAACGCCTTTTCTTCCGCAAGACATGCTGTTTCCTCATAACTTGTTTGTTGCAAAAGTTCCCTTCGAAATGCAAAAGTGGCGGCAGTCGCATGATTTGGACCATATGGACCAAACTTGTACATTTTCATGATATGTTTGAAAAAAATGTACATTTCACTGGAGCCAGCACAAAGAGCTGATTTATTCTGTTGTAACATTTCGACTGCATGGGAAACTCTTCTGGGTGGATAATAATCATCATCATCAAAATAAATCAAAATGTCTCCCCTGCTCTTTGCGTGCATCAAATTTCTCTTTTTTCCAAGAGTCATTTTCTCGTCGAATCGATAATATTTGATGTTGCGGATGTCTTCACACAAGTCATCGATTGGATCACTGCCATCGTCAATAATAATCCATTCCATTCGATCCTGTGGGTACGTTTGCCTTAAAAAACACTCCTTTATGATGGGAAAGAAGGGGCGGCGATTAAAAGTGGGTGTACAGATGCTGACAAATGGATACAGATGTAGTTCGGCATCCGGTGTTTTCCTACTTTGAAAACCACCTTTTTTCTTATTTATTTTCGTTGTCATGCAATGTTTGAATTGTAAGTTTTTAAATGGTAACTTTTTTCTAAATCAAATTAATATAATCGAATAATTTTTTAAATGCCCACTCATACCCATAGAAATTTTGCGACTGAAAAAGGGGGGGGCACTCGAAGACAACAAAGGGGGGGGGCGGATCCGCCTACAATGTCGTCAACGTCAACACCTCAACCTCCGGTAGCTGAATCCACGACGATTCCATCAACGGAAGCAGCATCATCCACAACAATTCCAGCAGCAGAGGCAGCATCATCCACAACAATTCCAGCAGCAGAGGCAGCATCATCAACAACAATTCCAGCAGCAGAGGCAGCATCATCAACAACAATTCCATCAACGGAAGCAGCATCATCATCGTCAACAACAATTCCATCAACGGAAGCAGCATCATCCACAACAATTCCAGCAGCAGAGGCAGCATCATCCACGACAATTCCATCAACGGAAGCAGCATCATCATCGTCAACAACAATTCCATCAACGGAAGCAGCAGCATCATCATCCACGACGATTCCATCAACGGAAGCAGCATCATCATCATCCACGACGATTCCATCAACGGAAGCAGCATCATCATCCACGACGATTCCAGCAGCAGCAACAACTCCATCATCAGCTTCAAACTTGTTATCATCGTCGTCATCATCGATTTCAGATGCTTTCTCTTCACTATCAGATTCGTTTTTATCATCGGGAACAACAACAGCATCCCCATCCACTGTCGCGAACCCAACCCCTGCCAACCCATCATCCACTGTCGCGAACCCAACCCCCGCCGATTCTATCACTTCAGCCGATCCTCCGCCTGATATGAATCCTCCGCCTGATATGAATCCTCCGCCTGATATGAATCCTCCGCCTGATATGAATCCTCCGCCTGATATGAATCCTCCGCCTGATATGAATCCTCCGCCTGATATGAATCCTCCACCTGATATAAATCCTCCGCCTGATATGAATCCACCACCGGATGCTATGAATACGAATATGAATCCTCCGCCTGATATGAATCCTCCGCCTGATATGAATCCTCCACCTGATATGAATCCTCAACCGGATGCTATGAATATGAATATGAATATGAATCCTCCACCTGATCAACATCCCATGGGTTCAACTCCATCTGGAGCACCTCCACCAAATGATGATTTTCAATTCAAGACCCCTTTGTATAACAACTACGAATACCAGCAAGGCATGACTCCATATCTAAAGTCTTTTGCTGAAAATCAAGAAAGTTCAAGCGAAAATCTCAATTTATCCCCGCAAGATATCGCGGCTATACGCGAAAACAATTACCGTGAAACACATCAAGTATTTTTTGGACCACCGTCACCACAAGATTTTTCATTAAAGCCAGCTGGAGTGATATTTTTCATCGATAACGGACGAAATCCATGCGTTGGATATGGAAATTATAGCACCAATTTTCGACTTTTTTCCAAACCAAAAGTAAAAAATGACAATGATTGTATAACATCTGGCATTAATGTATTTAACCAATTACAAGCGGCTATGTTTGATAAAATTATTAAACAAGTAAATGCATTGGGTGCAAATTTTTGTGCTTATAACGTACGTACCGAATTCATTCCCTACGGTGATGAAATTCTCATCCTTATGACTGCTAATGTTTACGAAAAAACTTAGATAAAAGATGGAAAGGAGGCTAAAAACAAACAATATTTTTTTGAAAAATGCCCTCTTTCAAACCAACGAGTAATAAAAAGGTTATTACGATTCATTCCAAAATGAAAAGTTCAACGTTAGATGAAAAGCATCGTGAATTCATGAATGAGTTTTCCAAAAATGAAAGTATTGACATACCAGCGTTGAAATCAAAGATTCAAAGAGAGAAAACAAAATGCGGTGATTCGGAAACAAGTTTGGCCACTATTTCCGAGTTGCAAAGAGAAATATGTCAATTGAAACGGAAAAAAAAGAGATACCTATTAGATAATTCACAATTCATTTTTGAATATTTTGAAACCAAGCGCAGCATATCAGATTCGATTTCATCATCTTCTTCATCTTCTTCTTATTCTTTCTCCTTGCCTCCTTCTTCGTCTTTGCCTTCTTCGTCTTTGCCTTCTTCGTCTTTGCCTTCTTCGTCTTTGCCTTCTTCGTCTTTGCCTTCTTCGTCTTCTTCGTCTTCCTCTTTGCCTTCTTCGTCTTCTTCGTCTTCCTCTTTGCCTTCTTCATCTTCGTCTTCTTCTTCTTCTTCTTCTTCATCTTCTTCGTCTTCTTCATCTTCTTCGTCTTCTTCTTTGATAAAGAATTTTTTTAAACTCAAAAACGACAATATTCTTGCAAAAGAAACTCTAGATCATGAGAATGGAAAAGATGAGAAAGGCAATCATGGTCAACAAGATGATCATCATACATTGTACGACACATTTACTCATTCCATGAGTTTATTTCAAAAATACATGAACAATATCGATGATAGCCTTTTGGATATTTCCCATTTTACGAAAACAGTAGATGTTTGTAATCATTGTGAATCAGGCGAATTAATCGCTATGGAAGATGATGGCGTTCTCCTTTGTAATCAATGTTCACTCATTACGCAATATTTATTCGACAATGAGAAACCGTCCTACAAAGAGCCACCAAAAGAGGTATGCTTTTTCGCGTACAAAAAAATTAATCATTTCAAAGAAATTTTGTCTCAATTTCAAGGAAAAGAGACAACACAAATTCCACATGATGTGATGGAAGATATTAAATTACAAATTCGAAAAGAAAGAATTCAACATGACAAATTGGATTATGGAGTTGTCAAACTTGTGTTAAAGAAACTTGGATTCAATAAATATTATGAACATATAAATTACATAAGAGACAAATTAGGTGTAAAACCAATCACCTTTGCACAAGACCTTGAAGATACACTTTGCAATCTATTTATGGAAATTCAATATCCGTACGCAAAACATTGTCCTGATTACCGCATTAACTTTTTACATTATTATTACGTCTTATACAAATTACTCGAATTGCTAGAGCAACACAGTTTCCTAACTGAAATACCAATGCTGAAAGACAAAGACAAGTTGATAGAGCAAGATAATATTTGGAAGAAAATCTGCGCCGAACTTAATTGGAAATACCTCGTCACTTTATTCTAATTGTTTTGTTCCTACCAATCATCATCTGCTTTCGTAATGTTTTCGAAGGAGACGAGAAAGACGAATGAGATGATGATGATGATGATGATGATGATGATAAAGACAAGCCTTTTTTGAGGTCTTCAATTACGCTTTTATCAAGCTGCAATCCCAATTTCGATTCATCGGTTGCAAAATTCAACTCCCTTTTACATTTCTTTTCGAGAGACAAATTCTTCATGGTTTCTCGGTATTTTAAAATATCTTTGACCAATTGTTTTTTTTCAACCCACATATCCCTCTCATATTCTTGATACTCTTTCGCTTTTCCACTTACCGCTTCTTTTTTTTTCATTTTTTCATTTAATTCATTCATTCCTACTTGGTGGTTTTCTCCTTCTTCTTGTTCATCTTTTCCGTCAATATATTTACGATACAAGGAATACCAAGATTGTAAAGAAGTACTCGTGTACCCTAATTGCTTTTTCAACTTTTGAAAAATACCAACCACTTCTTCAGTATTTTTTATTCCATACAACAAGTCATTTTTGGACATAATGATATCCTTTTTGTAATTCATCACATTTGCCTCTTCATCGCGCAAGCAATCCATCAAATATTTACTACAACCGATGCATATGTCCATATTCATTCCACATCCAACTTTACTAGCACCACATCGGCTATGCAAGACACGATTTTTCGATTCCACCGATTCATAAAAAATGTTTCCCCCCTTTGATTGACAACCAAGACATTTCATTTCACCTTTCCGTTGTTCAAAGAGGTTGCGTTTTTCACGCCAAGATCGCGACGTCGAGTACCGTAAAATATCACGCTTAATTGCCTCAACGCATTCTTCATGCATTTTTTTTTTCAAAAAATAAAAACTAATCAATATTTCCAACTCTTTTCTTTTTTCGACCGTAAGTTCCATTCTGTTTTCTTTTTGGCACTAATATTAACAATAATAATAATTCTATTCTACGACACATAAAAAAAAATACCCAAACAAAAAATGCAATATTATCAAAAGAATGCAGTTTTGACCTACGCCTTTTATGACAAAGAGATGCGAAACAAAATGCGGCAAGTTTTGCCTGTCGAACGAGTGCAATGCTTCAGTGATCCAGACATAATGCAACAATTACAAGAGTATGAGTGCATCTGCGAACATTTATATCGTTCTGAATTGTTACAATTGTTTGGTGTTTTCTCTGACAAAGAAGAAGATTGTATAACACTCCTATCGGAAAGGGTGCATGCTTTTTTGAAAGAATTACAACAAAGCAACAAAACGGATGTTAATTTAAAAATAGAGATGGTATCCTTTCATAATTTGTTTTGGTTTCACGAATGGATTCAACGATGTTTTGGAGATGAAAACAACAACATGACCGATGAATTTAAAAAATTACAAGATATGTTATTGTTGTGATGATTATTTATTATAAAAAAGGGGGTAATAATAAGAAAAAAGACGAAAAACAGCAACTAATCATGGCGTCAACAAGAAATCGAAACAGCGAAATTAATTATAAGCAAGAAACGAAAAGTTACCAGCATGCAATTGATAACACATTATATCTACACAATTCTTATGGCGAAGCCTATCAAGTCAAAACGTGTGGAAACGGTCTTAATCCTGGACGTATTCATTCTTCCCATTTGTCACATAACAGTACCGATATCGAGTCCTTTTTACGTGGAATACGATCCACGGATCTAACATCATCTCCTTTTTTACAAAATCCAGGCATCACTTCTTACATCCACCCTTCTTTCATGTATCTAGCTGAAAATGATTTGTACGCAAAGGAATCAACCACCATAGTTCCGATCTCCTTGACACATGAAAAAGATAGGCGACCGCTTTTAAGGTAATTTTTTTTGTTGCCAAAAAAAAACAAAAAAAAAGAAGAAGAAGAAGAACATAAACAAATATTTTTTTTTTCGCAAAATAATTTACACAAGAATGGTTGTTGGTGGTAACGCTTTTGAACTCGTGCAAGATGAAATTAATGTTTTATATGCACAACTCGCCTCAACAAGCCCGGCTCCTTCTCAAGAGGAGAGTCAACAACTTTTAGCAGAAATTGTCGCATTGGTTGATATTCAAGAAGCTATTATTGCCGACTCCATTACTGTTGAAAATGATTTCTCTCAAGCCGTGGATTTAGCTGATGGAGCCCTAGGAGACCAAACGAACGCTCTAAGTGTAATGAAGGCTCAGCTACAAGCAAGTCAGGAAATGTTACAAGAAGCGCAAGCGGCTTCGCTGAATCAAATCCGAATGATTGAAATAAACGATTATTACGGGACAGTCTATTTCGAGTATGCACATATTATGCAGATCGTTGTTATATTATGTGTGCACTTATGTGTATTGATGATGCTTTTTAAATTCGGATTGTTACCAAAGATGATTTTTATCATTTGCATGTCGGCAAGCATTGCAATTGGATTACTTTTTATATTAAAAAATTGGTATTATGCAATCAACAAAGACCCTATGAATGCCGAAGCTTACTATTTCACACCACCTCCTAATCCCCCCGCCCCTTCCACGTCATGATCATATTTGTTTTCGTCACACGACACTGTCTGCACAAAAATCTTCCGTCGAAATGGCTTTGTGGTTCGGAGAAGAAGTGTTTGTAGGGACGCCATTGCCAATCCTAGATAATTCGTGAATGGCAACTCGCACGCGTTGAAAACTAAAAGCGAGATCTTGGAAATACATGGCGTCGTAAGTGTTCGTCTGAGATTTATCTGCATTCTCCTTTGCAAGGACTACGAGAGGATCCAGATATTTGATGATTTCACACTGAAAGAAACGTATCTTGCCCTCCATTTCTAGGATATCGGGGGACGTCTTCGTCATTAACTCGTCAATGCCCATCTCGACATCCACTTTCACGCTCTTTTCGCAAAGGGAGAAAGAAACGGAAGAAGTAGGGGGTATGGTGGGGGGTGAAGATGCCCTAAATCGGGTTGCACGGGGCGATCCAAGGCTTTCTGCAAAAGAGGTGGTAAATGGTCTCTTCTCTGTTTCGGAGGCGGTCTGTCCGTCATCGTTTGTGTTTGCGTAATTTTTTCCAGCTTCAAGGGAGTTATCTTTGGCAAATTTAACGGCGATAGACGATGATCTTTGCAAAGGTGCGGGTGGTGACCTTGGTGATGATAATGATGATGATGATGATAACATTTCACATTCGAGATCATTTACAAGTGAGGTTGACATTTTTATTTCCTTACGATATTTCCCACAAATTATGTTTTTTTGAATATAATTATGATTTTGATTGGATCTCAGATAATCAAGTTCCGTCAATCTTTTCTCAATAAATCGCCAAAACTCCTTCTCGCTAAAGGGTACTGTCTCGCTTTCCGTTTTTATATATCTTTGTAAAAAATTTACGCGTTTGTACGGATCACGTAATGTGCCATGCACAAAGGAGAAGTCCATTTTTGGAAACCGCTTGATAAGAAACAAGCATGCTCGCAAATCCTCAACAAACCGGGCCTTATAATGAGCAGGATATGGTTTTCGCAAGGCGAGATAGGATAGTCTTGTAAAACAGATTCCGTAATTGAAAGGGGAGCGTTTCCCGTCGGCACACATGTCTTTGGTGAATATGTCTTGCAGGAAACTCCACTTGTCCTTTGCCGAAAGAAGAAAGACAAAATAGTATCCCATGACAATTGTCTTGTCGTCAACATTTCGTAGCCGCACCAAATAATCATTACGACGAACAAGAACATCATCACACATGTTGTGTATTAAAAAATGATCGTCATTTGGGTTTTCTTTTTGTGTGTCTGGATGATGATAACGTCTTCATTTTTTTTTTCTTCATGGATTTTAACTTGCGTCTTCGTTTTGGTTTTTTTGAGCCTCCTCCTCCTCCTCCTCCTCCTCCGCCATTCATATGCTTTTTGCATCTTGGACAAGCATGATATTTTGAAGGGTACGTATAATGACATGAAGTAGACTTGCATGTAATTATATCATCTCCGAAAAAATCAATCGAGCAGTCATCGGCAGGACTATCTATCATATTTACATGTACAAAACGGATGCGGCTTCTTTCGTCTAGCGTCAACTCTGGATTTCCCTCTTCTGGTTTGTTAAAATTATCGTTGGATATAACAGAAACACTTGGAAACTTATATTCATGTGATGATAATTCCAATGCTAATTTCATGATAAAGTTATCATCGCAAGCGAATTTCAATGGTGCACTCTTACCAAAAACAGCTGTTTTATTTTCGCAAGCAATCTTCCCGTAATTAGACGATGTTTCAAATACTATAAAAACGTACATGTGCGCGTTTTTGGTCGGATGTAAAGGATCCTTTTCTATAAAATAAAAAGGGGAGTGAATGGGAAAGGATGGATTGATTTTATGATTTCCAGCAACATAGGTTTTCAAACTCTGGAAAGGTGCCATATTTTGTTTTGCCTCACCCATCTTTATAAAAAGAGGTAGCATACACTGCAGAACCGCCGTATTCATCACAAATATTTTGACACTTTTTTTATCGTAAAAAGGGATCTGTGTATAATTGTCTCGAACGTTTGCCACATCGTATATATATATTTCAGCCCGCTCATAATTTGAACAAAAAGACCATAATGTACGAAACACATCCTCAATTTCAGAAACTAGAGTCCCACAATTATAATCAAATTTCATATTTGTTTTTTTTTAATTTTAACGACACAAAAAAGATTTTTTTTTCCTAATGTATGTCATCAAAAGGCACATGTCAATGCAGGAAGACCTGTGATGAGTTGCTGATGCATGCGTTGACTCGATTCTTGAAAATTATGTATTTTTGATAAGATGTATTCTTTTTTTTCACGGTCACGCATTCCTTGTTCTTGTGGAGTTAGCTTTCCTTTGTATTTCCAGATTAAGATTCCGGCTAAAAAAATGATAAATGCACCGAGCATGGCATAATTAAAACATTCGTTGAAGTAAACTTCTTTGTACTTTTGACAATTTTTTAAGGATTGCTTTAGAAAATATCGGACACCAGGTTCGACAAGATTGGGGTTCTCGTTGTTTAACGACGAGGACGACGAGGACGACGATGATGATGATGATGATGATGATGATAACTTTTTATCGAAATTATAAATGGATTCCATATTTATAATAATTTATTTGGTTACTTTCTTTTGTATCCTTTCTTCGTAAACGTTTGGTCAAACAATCGGCATAACTCGTCATCACTCATGCCTTTTGGTCCTGGTGTTGTTGTAGGTGGTCTTGATGTTGCGGATGTTGTGGATGCTGCGGGAGCCTTTTTCGTATTCGTATCCTTTTCCACCACAGAAGCAAACTTTTTCACCATTTCCTCCATGTTTTCTAATCCTGGTATCCCTTTCATTACTTTCATTATGTTTGATGCTTCATTCAACAATTCGGAATGTTCCAAATCTCCATCTTTCAATTTGGATTGCATTTTCGCGCTAATGTCTTTGGCGACGTTGAATATTTTTGATGGATCTGCCATCATTTTCTGAAATGCTTCTTGTGGTGATTTTGATTGTTCTAAATCAGTACCAAAACATTCAGCACTTGATGCAGCAATTTCTTTCACAAAAGATCCTAACTTACCAGAGAGCAATTTTTCCATTGTTTTTTCGTTGTCAAACATCATATTATTTTCAGAATCATCATCATCATCATCATCATTATCATCATTATCATCATTATCTCCCTTTTGTTTGTCACAAATTTGTTTGCTTTGCAAAGTTTGAAAGTGTGCTTCCAGTTTTTCAAGAATGGTAGTGTTCGTATCTTGAAAGATGATATCGTCTCTATGGAAAAAGAGTAGCAGCATTTGCAAGTAACGCCACATGGTCGTTTTGGTTGTCTCCTTGACTCCTTTGCAATTCCACAGATATTGAAATGGAATACCAGGAATAAAATCAGTCATTTTTTGACTTCCAATAATACTGCTTTCGTCTTCATTGAGGATCGCCTCTTTATGTAACTCGGTTAAAAGAGCGCAATGTTTCTGTATATTATCATGAACGTCTTGCTGATTCTCGTCCATTTCCCTGAATAGCTTTTCAACAATAGCAGTATATTCGGGGAAAGTTAATGTAATATCGGTGCAAAAGTCCTTGAGGATTTTTTGAAAGTCCGACGATAAAGAAGACAAAGATGTTTGCATTTTTGTTTTTTTTTTCGTGATGTTTTTTTTTGGTAATTGTTTGAATGTGTCGCCTTTATGTCGATTTTCTTCCGGTTATAAATCGTAGTAAGGGTTGTCATTAATATCCATTCCGCAGTATTCTTGCGGCTCCTTGGCAAAATCGACTGGCATATAGATGTTTCCCTCCTTTGCATTTTGCAACAAAAATTTAAAGTTCTCCCAAAAATCTTGCTTGTGTCCGATGGATTCTGTCATAATATGCGACAATTCATGGAAAGCAACAAAGGTTAATGTTTCAATGTCGATAAGTACATTTGTACTATGCTTGTGTTTATTTAAACAAAGGGCAAGTTTCTCACCTTTGTTTTCACTATAAGCTGTTAATTCACTGGTTGGTAGAGTTTCGCTGATAGACGTGGGATTAAAATTTTCAACTAATCGCTTCACGCGCGGATCTTTTGGATGCTTTTGTTTCATGTAGGCAACCATTCTTTTGCATCTGGCTACTACATTGGCTAGCAAGTCAGCGGCGGCATGCACCTTTGTGCGGTCACGAACACAATATTTTTTGCCATCAACGGTGGAGATAACACATTTTAGTTGAAACAATTCGTTTTGAACGTACATGTGAATGCAAACGACCATGAAAAATCCAAAAAAAACGTATAGGAATATGTTTTGCCTCCCTGTGTGTTCGTTCTCGTTGTACAGAAATACCATTTTTGTTATTAAGGTAAAGAAGTGAGAAAAAAAAAAGAAGATGAATCTTTTATTTGGAGAAAAAGACGACAATGTCGAAAAAACGACCGAAGACGAAAAAAAAAATGTAATGACATTGTTTACGGGTAGTCGAGATGAAGTATTCGCCCTTTTACAGAAGAAGGTTCCAGCTAGACAATTAATTATGGGCGAGCATAATTACCGCAAACACAAGATCAAAGATCTCACGGATAAATGGGACGGTGATCGTGATGACTTGTACAGATTGCTACAACAATTGTCAAAAACAAAAGTGGTCAACAAACGTCTCGGTAAGGTAAAATCAAGACAATTAAAACTTGTGCAGATTGACGATGAGAAAGATGATGAGAAAGAGAGTGAAAATAAAGTGATGCACAATTCATCATCATTATCATTATCATCATTATCATCATCATCATCATCATCATCATCATCACCGTTCCGTGCTACAAAAACGGGAGAAAAAGCTAATTTTCATCGACGAAAGAAAATGGGTAATCATGATCACTATTTTGCCAGACTGTGCAAGGCGTATCTAAAAGGTGGAGAAAATGATTTCTGGATAACGATACATGATTATTTCAATTCATCATCATCATCATCATCATCTTTCGTTTTTGGCAAAAAAACTCCTCAATTCACAACAGCCATTGCCCTTGCCGAAGGAATGAAATCTTTGTCCCGTGTTGTCGTTTTGTATCCAACGTCTTCAAGATTTGATTATACCACCTTTTTGATAAGCGAAGCACTCCCCTTTTACCAATCATGTTTTCGATGGGTACTTGTTTCGCAAAAAAAAATGACGAAAACAAAGATTACCGATCTTGTATATTTTTCATCATCATCATCATCATCATCATCATTAGACATATGGGTGTGTGAAATCAATCAAAACAGTACACCAAACTACAATGAATTATCAGCCATTCAACAGCAAGAAATCGATACACAGATCAAAGATATGTTGATGGAAAAGATACGCTTTGTTCCGTACGACAATCGAAGACAATCTGATTTACCCCATATTTTGAGAAGGTCATCAAGTGGTACTGTATTCATCGTCGAAGATTTCCCCCTTTTTGCAACGCTAGCCGTTTTTGAAAAAGTGGCGAGAACAAAACTAAATCTGGACGTCAACATTAACGACGAAGAGGAATCCCGGGCGCGTATGGCTTTGAATGCAATGGAAAAAATATTTGTACACATGACTTTACATGGGACTTCCAAAATTGTCATGCTTTACGGAGAACAAATGACCATTCACGAAATAGCGCTCGGGACTGCAATAAGCGCTCGGGCAAGTTTACTTTCATCAAAGTGGCATATATGGATGCCATTGGGAAAGGAGTTTGTGGATTCTTTTTTTTATCTGAAACAAGGGAAAGTGGAGATGAAAAATCAGGAAGATTTTGTTCAACGAATTACTCCCTTTTATGATTTTGGAAACCATGATAAAAATGATAATGATGATAAAGATGACATAAAATTTGAAGAAATCGTTATAACAGCTAGCGACTTTCAATGCCAACGACATAGAGAGTTACAAAGTGATAACAAAAAAGATGATGATAATGATGATAAAGATGATGATAAAGATGATAAAGATGATAAAGATGATAAAGATGATGAGCTATATAAGCAATTTTTAAGATCGAGTGATTTTGGACAAATATATGAGCACATGGAAGAGAGGCAATGTTGTCATCTAGCTTTACCCAAAAATATTAGTTTTGATGACATGATGCAGGATGTGGATAAGTATTTGGGGAAACAAAATTTGATCAAATATGGTCCTAAATTTGTGACTCTTTTGAAGAAAGTAATGGAAAATAATGAAAAAAAACAGATTGTGCAAAGTCAGTTTCGAACTTTTGGAATTGGTGTTTTGCAATTATTGCTTGAGGGAAACGGTTATAGAAAGTTTTCCGTCACAAAACAAAATGATGAAATAGATATTGAAATTTCTCAACCCATATCATCATCATCATCATCATCATCATTATCATCTTCGTCTTCTACAAAGCTTTATAGTTTATATTTAGGTGTAGAAGATTCCGAAGAAAAAAAAATGACGAGAGACATCTTTAATGGAGATTGGGATGAGAATTGGAAGTTTTTCGGAAAATTGCAACGATTGTTAGGCGGACGGAAAGAAAGGATACAACTTTTGTTGATGACATCCTCAGGATCGCATGGTCCAGCATTAAAAGGGGTGAAAATGGTTCATTTCATGGAACCCAATTTTGATTTGCGAAATCAACAATCATTGTTGAATCGTTTCACCGACGAAGAAGTTGAAAGGAAAGTCATAACATATCGATTGAAATTTGATAATGATAACAATGATAAAAATAACAATGATAAAAATAACAATGATAAAAAGAGGGATGACGAAAGGGGGGAGGAGGGTGATGAATCAGGTGATGATTATGTGATAAAAATGCAGAAGAGAAAACAAGCAACTCAAAAATTTATTCTTGACAAATTGAAGTCGTTTCAAAAATAAGAACAAAAATAAGAACATTTAAAACAAATCCTCCAAATCTTTTAGACGCCAGTACTCCATGCCTCCTCCAGCCAAAGGGCGACGAATAATAAATGGCAATTTTCCCGCCTTCATTTCAAATTCTGCAATCGCATAGCTATCAATCATTTTCTCTGGTAAAGAAGGAACGAAGGCTTCGGCTCCATTTTCCAGTTGTTTTGACCGCACTCCAAGTATTCTTGCTCTTTCATACTTTGTCAATAATGGAATGCTTCGATGCAAAGGGTCAACGACGTTCCCCTTTTCATCGCGGATGACATTCAACATCGCTGATATTTCGTCCATGCAATGAAAAATACATTCTGGATGAATCTTCGATACGTAGTTGCTCCGATTGAAATCCCTGAATTTTTGAAAACATTTTTCATCTTCGTACTCATCATCGTCTATAATCACCTCATTGTCATTCACGTTATTTTCTTCATCAACACCATATTCGCGCCGGGTCTTTCTTTTCCCGTCTTTATCTTTTTCATTATCATCATGATCATCATGATCATCGTGCTCATCGTGCTCATCCTCATCATGATAATTATCATTATAATCATCATCAACGCCTTTCTCATTACTTGACACAAAATCTTTATTTTCGTCATCAAATTTCTTTGTGTATGTTTGCTTTGTCGCTCTCTCCTCGTCCCCCCCATCCTCCTCCTTCACCACCATTTTCTCATCGCCAGATTTGTATTCTATATGTATCCGCGGCTTTTTTGATGTCTGCTGATCATCATCATCATCATCATCATCATATTCTTCTTTGTCGTAATTATATTTTGGGGACAACGAAGACGTAGAAGAATTCACCAAAGTGTTTTTCTGTGTAGACGGATCATCATTATTATCATCATCATCATCATCATCATCATTCATATAGAGATCAACTGTTGGCAAATTCATTGTATTTTTGTTTCTTTTATGTATTTTAATGTGTTTTTAAAACATTGGAAATAAAGGTGAATTGAAACTTCTTTGTCTCCGTTTTGGTGTCTTTTTTCCGCCACCCTTTCTACAAACATGTTTTCGACAAACTTGTTTTCGCGTTTTATGTAATTTTTTTCGAGATATGTACCGAGTTGTTTTCATGCGTTTCTTATTTTACGTATACATATTATAATTTCCAAACTGTATCACAATGACAACACAGATATAAATATTTCATACTCTCATGATTGTAGCGTATATAAACGACTTCTGAATCCACCTTTTGATTTTGCTTTTTGTTTTTGTCAACACCAACTTCATCTTCATCTTCATCTTCATCTTCGTGAATGTCATCATCATCATTATTAGGATTGTCACCGTCATTCGTATTACAAATACATTTGGGATTTGGACACGGAACGTTATTGGAACGCGGTAATGTCGGATCCAATTTGGTGTACTCGTTGATACCGAAATACATATCTTCCGTTAACTTCATGTCCTTTCGAAAAACACTATTGATTGATGTTGTTTCTTCCTTGTTGCCACAATGACGACAATAATACACCAATCGAAACGGCTTTTCCAACATTTCGATATAATACATATTCTCACACACTTTGCAAAATTGCATTTTTCTTTCGTCTCCCAATATTTAATGATTTTAATTTGTTTTTTTAAGGTCCTAGTTTTGAAAGGAGGAATTGATAATCTATTTTCACCGTCATATTGTATATGTGTGTGCGAATTATACTATTATTATCATCATTTGATAATAACATCAAAATTCGTTCCCGAATATTCTCTCTGTCACGCTCAAAGTTGCTTAAGATAATATCCAAAAAGAATAATGTCCATTTTGTAGATTGGCCATTTTCTTGATACAAGTGAGACGTCGAATCAATTGCATCAAATACACCCACTTCTAAATTTTTGAATTCAATAATTTTTTGATAGGACGAGAAATCATGCGATAGTGCTGTCATCCCTGGCTCGTTTAAAAACGGTTCTGACGTAAAGACACAGCTTACTAAAGTCAATAATATTGTTGAAATGGTTTGACATGAGGACCATTGATCTCCTCGCCATGTGTTTAAAATAGACAAACAAACTTTCCCACACGTGTACAAATTTGGATTAAACCGAACGACATTATTCTTTGCCGATGTGTGGAAAGTCACGACAGGGGGAGAAAGGGGGTAGTCTGTTGGAAAATCAAATTTGAAGAAATAACTTCCAAACTCATATGGAGTCCCCTTTGTGCCAATAATCATTGCATACCCTTTCAGCATATCTACCTCATCGTGTTTGTAAAAGATATTATGCGATTCCAGAGGATTTTGAATGATCTCTCGTACATCTTTAATTAACCGTTTGACTGTTGTTGTGGAAAGATGAATCATCTTTTGTTTTTTGTATTTTTTTGAATATGTTTTTTGTAAATGTTTGTTTTTTTCAAAAAATGTTTTTATCTTAATATCATATTTCAAGCGATGCAGAAAAAGAAATTGGTTAGACAGATCCAATCATAACATCCTTTGCCTTTTTTGCGACTCGACGTTTCTTCTCCAAAGGGAGAGTTGAAGGAGATGGCGAAAATGATGATGATGACGATGATGACCGTCCTCCTCCTCCTCCTTCTTCTTCTTCAGTAACCTCCTCGTCTTCTGCGTCTTCATCTCCTTCATCTTCTTTCGTCGATACCATGCTACTATCGAAAACCGATTCTTTGACGACACTTTCTTCGACGGCAACTTGAACTTCTTGCTTTATCTTTGTTTTGTCATCTTCCTCTTCGTTATCCGAATCAGCCACTGCCAGAGAGCGTTTTTGCTTCGAGTTTGTTGGCACTTCCTCATTATTTTCAAGATCTAGTTCAGGATCAAAAGGGATGGAACATCCAATTTGACCTTGGAATGCTTTGTGGATGATAATTTCAGTGGCCGTGCAAGTAACACCAAATCTACCACCGATGAACCAAAGAGACGATATCTCGAACATGACACGAATTTGTGTTTTGATGTTTGCAGGAATCAAAGTTAGCGGGGGAGATGACAAGTCAAACTCGGAAGTTTCAATGCCCTTTGATGTATCGAGGGACGGAAAAAGCTCCTGACGACGATTGTTATAGATTTTTATGTTGAAGACGCTTTCGTATTCCTGCAGTTTTAGGTTGAAGTAGGACGCCTTTTCAACATCAGGCATACCAGTCGCCTTGTCTTTGCCGAATTTCATGAAATCGGTGAATATATTTTCGACGCTGTCAATGGTCTTGACCACTTTCGGTGCAAACCAGTTCTCTGCAAGAGCTTGTTCTTTGATCCGTTGTTGAATCTGGAGTAATTTGTCGCGGAGAGCCCGTGCTTCTTCTGAAATAAAGGCGTTGGCGTCAAAGGTTAATCCGAGTTTGTACTTTTTATCATCTTCAAAATCGCGAAATCCGTAAGTGGTAATGACAGGAGAAAAAAAACGCAATCCAGATTTGCGAACATCTTTAGCACGTAAGCGAACGATTTTCATCTTTGGAGTTTTGACTTCGATTGGTTGGAAAACAATATCATTCACATCAAAATTATTGTAGTTCAAATTAATCACTTCTGCCATTTTTTATTTGAAAAAAAAAGAACAGTAAAAAGAAAAAGAAAAATATTGCTTCTGATTGTGTTTTTGGTAAAAAATTGTGATTTTGATTTCAACTTCAATTTAAACATTTCTTGCGTGAAAAAAAAAATATATTCATAAAATAAGAAGCAAAAATGAAACGCAAATGGCAACAACAACATTCTTCACATCAAGCCTTTATGACATCAGAAAGATTGGAGGTTATATACAATAATGCGAAACAAATCCTCCGTCAGGACAAGTTTCCGCCATCATCCGCTCCTTTGTCCATCAATTATTACACTCTGCTCTCAGAACCCGACATCAAGAATATGTCAGTAAACGCTTTACGCCTGGCTTGTACGAATGCTAGGTTAAAACAAGTAGGCTTGAAGAAAGTATTGGTCCATAGACTTTTTTTCTTCTACTTTGGCAGCATGCTTGTGGTCAAGTTGCAAAAGAGGTTGCGGGGATTGATTTGTCGAAAGTATAATCGTTTGCGAGGTCCCGCCTTTTTGAAAAGAGGGTTGTGCAATAATGAAACAGATTTTTTTACAGGGGATGATATGTCACGGATCAGCAATACTCAATTTTTCAGCTGCAAAGATGAGAATGGATTAGTGTATGGATTTGATTTGTTATCATTGTACAATCATTTCAAATCATCATCATCATCATCATCATCATGCAAAAATCCGTACACACGATCCACGTTTTCATTGTCTATCAAAACGAACATGAATGATATTTTGGCGAACTATGAAAAAATATTCAAACGCAAAGTAATTATAGATGTGCCAAAAGAAGAGATTGACGAACAGCAACAATTTGAATTACGTGCTTTAAAATTATTTCAGGCAATCAATGTTCTAGGGAATTACAGCGAATCGAGTTGGTTTATGACATTAAATCGTCCTCAAATTGTTCGTTTTTATCGAGAACTCTTTGACATATGGCATTATCGTGCCGATTTACCTTTCCAGACAAAGCGAGAAATATGTCCGCCTGACGGGACGCCTTTCTCGGCCTTGAGTCTCTATGGGGTTTATTCAGAAACGGATAACGCTGAATTGCAAAAGAGGGTATTATCTATGCTGGAAAATTTTGTATACAAAGGGATGAACGTTGAGATGCAACAATTAGGAGCTCTCTATGTGTTGACTGCCCTTACCTCAGTGAGTATCAACGCTGCTGAAGCGATGCCATGGCTATACAATGCCATATCTGATACATGATGTTCAGAATAAAAAAAAATTGCGTTAAATCATTTAAAAACTAAATCTATAGAATATTACAAAAACAAAGCCTTCCTTTGATACACAAAAAAAAAAGAATTTTCTTTTTCCAAAAAAAACCAAGAAACCAAAAATGCCAAAACCACAACAACAAACAAAAAACATTGTTTCAGATGAAATCACAATTAAATCCACAGAACAAAAACCGACCGAAACCATCACTCAAAAAATGAATCCGAAAGAAACATCAACCACTTCAACTCCCCAGAAATCTGTGGCGAAACGCGCAAAGAAGGAAACCACCACCACCAGCATCACTCTTTCGCCGGTAGAGCCTGACGTTGTTGATGCGCCTATTGAAAATGTTGCCATGGAGGTCACAAAGGATTTGGATGTTGTTGTGAGTGTAGCTACGACGAAGCCAGCAGGAGCATGCACGAATGAATTTTACGAGCAGAGCCATGAACTGCAGGGTCAGATGCAGCAACTTGCGAATCTTTTCAACACTGTTCGTCGCAATTTCGTCGCTTTGGAACGCAATTATACCAAGAATCTTCGTGCTGCCCAAAAAGCTTCTCGTTCTGCAAAGTTCCGTCGCAGTGCCGGATTTGATAAAAAGGGGGGTGTTGGAGGTGCATCTGGTGATGTTCCGGCGGCTCCTCGTGCTCCAAGTGGGTTCGTGAAGCCTACTTTAATTAGTGATGAGCTTGCGGCATTTTTAGGGAAAGATGCTGGAAAGACCGAAATGGCGAGGACATCGGTAACAAAAGAGATCAATCAGTATATTCGCGAGAACAATCTTCAGGACAAGACGAATGGGCGCCGCATAATTCCAGATGACAAGCTTCGCTTGCTATTGAAACTTCCAGTAGGAGAGGAGTTAACATATTTTAATTTACAAAAGTTTATGCGTGTTCACTTCCCTTTGTCGAAGACGATGGCCGCAGCCAATGCTGCTGCTGCTGCTGCTGCTCTTTCTGTCAATGCTTCCGTTTCTGCTGGCACCGCATGAAGTAATGTTGAAAAGTTGAAAAAAAAAAGAAATATATTATTATATAAATACTAATAGGACGAAAGTATGTTGATGAGAATGAGCTGTTTTGATGGTGTTTTATTTGATCGTTTGGGATTGCAGTCTAATATGGTTAGTAAAATATCATCAAAAAAGGGATTGAATAAATGTCAACGTAGTCTGATATGTTTTGTGCAAAATGATGAAATAAATAATAATAATAATAATAATAATTATGATGATAAAAACATAATTGGGATGCTTGTCTATTGTGTAAAGCGTAGATGGATGTTAAAACATGATGATGATGATGATGATGATGATGATAGGTTTCTTGTTGTCGAAGGGATGGTATATAATCAATCAGTTAATGTAGAAAGAGCAATGATGAAAGAGATGTCAAAATTAAATGTAAAAACTGCATATGTAGTAGCTGGTATTTTCAACGAGAATGATATTGTTGAGAGAAAGGGTGGGTATTGCAAAATTAATTTGAATCATTTGGAAAAGGATGATTTGGAAAAGGATGATTTGGAAAAGGATGATTTGGAAAAAGATGATTTGGAAAAGGATGATTTGGAAAAAGATGAGTTGGAAAAAGATGATTTGGAAAAAGATGAGTTGAAAAAAGATGATTTGGAAAAAGATGAGTTGAAAAAAGATGATTTGGAAAAGGATGATTTGGAAAAAGATGATTTGGAAAAGGATGATTTGGAAAAAGATGAGTTGGAAAAAGATGATTTGGAAAAAGATGAGTTGGAAAAAGATGATTTGGAAAAAGATGATTTGGAAAAAGATGATTTGGAAAAAGATGATTTGGAAAAAGATGATTTGGAAAAAGATGATTTGGAAAAAGATGATTTGGAAAAAGATGATTTGGAAAAAGATGAGTTGGAAAAAGATGAGTTGGAAAAAGATGAGTTGGAAAAAGATGAGTTGGAAAAGGATGATGTTAAAAAAGATGATTTGGAAAAGGATGATTTGGAAAAGGATGATTTGAAAAAGGATGATTTGAAAAAGGATGATTTGGAAAAAGATGATTTGGAAAAAGATGATTTGGAAAAAGATGAGTTGAAAAAAGATGAGTTGAAAAAAGATGATTTGAAAAAGGATGATTTGGAAAAAGATGATTTGAAAAAGGATGATTTGGAAAAAGATGATGATGTTAAAAGGGATGAGTTGAAAAAGGATTCACGACGTCAGCGCAAACTACATATTTCGTGTCGAAAAACTAGAAGAAGAAAACAGCAGCATCTATTTTAACTCTTAATGTCTTTCAGAATTGCAACAAAGGGGGCCACTTTGGTTTTCCCGTAATATAACTTATCCAAATTGGTAATGTTATTTAATCGCAAATATACCAGGTAAATAAATCCAAGTGCAAACGTAAATCCAACATCCCATTTGATTCTTTTCGTGTATATTAGCACGCAAAATGGAATGAACTTTATAATCAGATACACAACAAAAAAATATATCCAATCCACTCTTTCCCATATAATGTATAAATCAAAGGTTCCTACTATCATGGCAACGCATAAACCGAAAAAAGGATTTTGTTTTATCAGCCGTAATTCATAAAAGATGAACCAAATGAAAATCCAATAACTAAATAATAAATCAAATCGATATTTCATCTTCTTTTTCTTTTGGCAAACCTTAATTTTCTTTGCAAAAATTATCATCCTAAAATATCAACATCATAGATTGTCATCCTCATTGTTCTTTGAAAGAAAAGATTCGTTTCCGTCTTTACGTTTGCTAAAAATCGATGTATATAAAGCTTCTCCATTGCATGTATCTCTGACCGAAATGTTGCAACATCTGTAATTTGACAAATCAGTTGTGCAAAATTGACCTTATTTATATCCGAATCACGAAATTGTAATATCCCAGCAACATCGCCCTTTGATGTATCTTTCTTACTACAGAAGGCGAAAAATTTTTCAACCGAAAACAAGAGCATGCATGTCACCACATAATAGGAAAATATATTCGTATCCTCTTTGTACACCCCCACACCCTTTGCAGAACGATCAAAGAGGCCATCCAGGGTTAGTTTTTCCATATGATATAGCACTTTTACCATTTGAAACATTTTGAAAAGAACATGCTCTTGAAACAATAGATGAAACAGTTTTGAATTCATTTTGTTCTTCTTTTTCGAAATACAGTGAAACATTAACGCAATAATTTCGGCCCATGTCTCCGTATATGCCTCGAAAAGATTAATATCGGAATTAAGACCAACAAATGTTTGCAAAATAATAGCGTTCTCCCTCTTTGAAGAGGATGTAAAAGAGGATGTGGCAAAGTCCAAGCCTAAAGCATGAAACGTTTCATGAATCAAAACTTTGAACCATTCTTCTCTCCGGTAGACCACGACTTCCGCAGCTTCTTGGCACGCAAAGGTGAATCCTGAATTTGCGTTTTTTTCGCCTATGATCATATTATCATCATTATCATCATGATTTGATATTTCTTTTGGTAATTCTAATAAATAGACGTAAAAAACGAGTGATGATGATGCGCAATCGGATGATGATGTCTTTTGTTTATAGGCTAAACGTACCCACGCAACTAATTTCTGATACACTATATTACTTAATTCCTCTTTGAGAATTGCTTTTCGAGGAGCGCAAAAGATGGTTGAACAATATCTCTTTCCATCATCATCATGAACATCATCATAATCATAATCATCATTTTTTTCAAAAATGTTAAAATCAAATCTACATCCGTACTTTATATTTGGGATAATGAAAGGGCGGATAAAGGCTGGAAATTTTGATAAATCAAACGTATTTGGTAACCACTCTTTCTTTTTGTTCTCATCATGAATATGTGTTAAAGTTATGTCTCCAATTTTTTCAACTTTTTCAAAACAAGTTTCTATATCATGCTGAAGAAGCGTTAGAAGATCATGACAATTATGTGTCATTTGTAATTATTATTATTATTATTATTATTATGATTATTTTTATTATTATAGAAAAGATTTACTTTGAAAGCAGACTACTCGCACAATAGGCGGAGAAATGTTTGCAGTTTTGCTTATAGAGATTGAATCTACCCCCCTTTTGCATGTTCCAAAGATGCATGCGTTTATATATTTCCAAGAGTTCATGTTTCTGCTTGATTTCGTGACGCAAAAGTCGCCGTTGACGAATCATTGCCCAACAGTGGGTTGAAAACATTGAATTTGACGACAGATAGTCGGTAAACTCGGGGTCCATGTAGACTTCGATGCGAGAAAGGCGTATGTCGGAAGGCACATCTTCACCTTACAAATATTAAAAGTTTATGTGTTGTTGTTGAAAAAAACAAAAAAATTACGAAGAAATTATTATTACCTAAAAGGGTGGATTTAATTGATGTAGCGTCCGGAACATAATCAAGTGTATAAAAATTGTTACTATCTGATGATTTCATTATCACCACATCGTGCATAAGACATGAATGAGCCATGCATTCAAATGCAATCGGGATGTGTACGACGCGAACAAGTTCCAACGAGGCGCCCAAATTAATCATCATCATCATCATCATCAACATCATCATCAAATTCATTATTTTCTGTCCAAAAAAAAACAATTACGAAGCGGCTATAAATTATGATTTTGACTCATTAATTGTTTTCTAGCTTCCAGTAGGGGAACGTAGAGGGTGGGTCCTTGTTTTCGAATGAATCTGCACAATTTCGCAGATCCCGTTTTCAGTAGGATGCCTCTCAATTCCTCATTTTTGGAAAAGAGGGCGTACGTCGCTCTCAACCTTGCTGCACCCAATTCCGTCATGTTATCCGTATCTGGATGTACCCCTTCTGGTCGTGCCAAGGTTTTCCCAGAGACTTTACCCGCTGCAATGGCCATTTCGATGCTTCGGGAAAGGGGGGTGCCCGATTCATGTGTGAAGGATGTGTAAAATTCTGGAAATCGACGCCGAAACTTTGTGGCTTCCACGTAATGCTCGACACTGTGCCATCGATAATTGTCCAGTTGGAAAGGGGAGTCTAAGAAAAGGTGGCAGGGATCCAGTTTTCGTCGCCAATCTTTGCATGCATATAATTCAGCGAATTCAAGAACTGTCTGAAACAAGACCTCCTCCTTTGCGCAATGAATATACTCGCCGCCGTGTCCAAAACCAGGAAGACTTTCATTGGAAGAAGATGCGTAGAAAACAAAACACACATCATCTTTGTAAAGGGAGTGCACATTGGAAACCATGTCCGAATAACTGATCATATTATCTTTATCATCGTGATCATCATCATCATCATCATCATCATCATTATCATCGAACTCACCATCTTTATCATTATTATTATTTTTATTGTTATTATGAAATTCGGGGATGTAGGCGAATAAATGGCCAATTTTTTCACGACATTTGTCATTGATAAAGAGCCGAATCATATATGGCAGATCATCATGCTGAAATATACATTTAGCTCTATATGTCACCAATTGGAATATGACTTTGTCTCCAATTGTCTCTTTTTCAATCATGATATAATATTCGGGATGGAAAACGCCACGCGCAATAGTGATTTTATCGACTGGGAAATTCGTTTCTAAAATATTTATAATATCGCTTTGAATGTACGCATCTTTTGACAGGACAATAAACTTGATGTTCAGTTGCCTCTCAAAGGTTGATATGAGCCACATTATATCTTGGAACACCCCCTTTTGCAATCTCTGTATCAAATCTTGTACCTTTTTCACCCCTTTGGCGAACGCGAATCGTGAGTAAAGCCATCGACACATCTTTTTGCGAAACGTTAAAATCTTGTGTAAATTTGCCAATTTCTCACTATTATGTTGGATTTGGGCTTTGAGAGAAAACAAGTTAGTGGTGAGCACAGATTTATCTGGTTGTGTGGATATCAAAGTCTGTGTAGCCGCCGCCTTTTGATACTTGGTATATTCGGTAGATATCACCTTTGTTTGTGATGTTATTTTCGACATCAATTCCGTTAAAGTGTCACAACGCCGTTTATAAATCTGGCAATGTTCGTGTGTCAACTCGAAGGATAATTTTTGTTTCAATTTGAAAAGAGTGGTGTGTTGATTCTTTGACGCAAAGGCGTCACGAATACAGGCGGAAAGTGTGTCGGCTACATCATCAGCTTCGTTTTTCAAGACAAGATAAGATGAATTCTTGAAATATTTTTGAAGCCAGTTGTTTGATTCTTTTGGAACGTAGCGGCGACGAAATTGTTTGTCATCCAGTAGGGTCTCTCTCGTCCACACTCTATCATCCTTTTGAGTTTTGTCTTCTCTGATAAATATGTCATTGCGATTTGGCGGAATTTGTTTTCCTTTTCCATCATTATGAACATCTTTTCCATCATTATGAACATCTTTTCCATCATTATGAACATCTTTTCCATCATTATGAACATCTTTTCCATCATTATGAACATCTTTTCCATCATTATGAACATCTTTTCCATCATTATGAACATCTTTT